>Ga0213870_1000105_pt1 | contig 41956 bp, 34 predicted proteins | sample WICALVC2017_Meta_FD_160119 | JGI IMG/M metagenome (GOLD analysis project Ga0213870, IMG submission 160119) | Freshwater microbial communities from subterranean cave lake in Wind Cave National Park, South Dakota, United States - WICALVC2017 | ecosystem: Environmental > Aquatic > Deep subsurface >...
GTAGGAGCAGATGTGGAGTTAGTTCTCACTGGTGTCGGATTAGATAAAAGACTAGGTCGGACATTTTTATATCCCGGCGTAGGATTTGGCGGAAGCTGTTTTCCTAAAGATGTGAAAGCACTGATTGCGATTGCTAAAAAACTCAAATACGATTTCGCGTTACTGCGATCTGTCTATGAGATCAATCGGCAGGCAAAACAGAGATTTGTGAAAAAAATTCTAACTACCATGGGAGATTTAGAAGGAAAAACAATTGCAGTATGGGGGTTGGCGTTTAAACCAAACACCGATGATATGCGCGAGGCGCCATCTATAGATATAATTAAAGCTCTCGTCAAACAGGGAGCAAAAATACGAGCATTTGATCCTGTTGCCACCGAAAATGCCAGAAATATAATCTCTGGTATCGAATTTTGCAAAAGCCCAAAAGATGCAGTAAAAGACGCTTCTGCTCTGGTTGTTCTTACTGAATGGAATGAATTTAAGCAAATTGATCTGGTAAGTATTAAAAAGTATATGAAGGGAAACTATCTTTTCGATGGTAGAAACATTTATGATCCGGCCAAAATTACATCCATGGGATTCGTTTATAAAGGTGTAGGAAGGTAAAGGGAGTTGTATATGGCAATTAATAAAAGAAGGAAGGCGCTTATTACAGGAATTACCGGATTTGCCGGAAGCCATCTCGCTGAGTTAATGCTTTCAGAAAACGTTGAGGTGCATGGTGTTCAGAGATGGCGATCAAAAAGTGACAATATAGAACACATCAAAGAGAAAATAATCTTTCATGAAGCAGATCTTCTCGATGCTCATTCATTGTATACAGTCATTGAAAAAGTCCGTCCAAACTTTATTTTCCATTTAGCTGCGCAATCCTATGTACAGTCTTCATGGTCTTCTCCTGCAAACACATTGGAGGTAAATGTCACTGGATCAGTGAATCTTTTTGAAGCAGTGCGAAAAAGCGGTTTTGATATCCCTATCCAAATTGCATGTTCATCTGAGGAATACGGAAAAGTACTACACGATGAGCTTCCAATTAAAGAGACAAACCCGTTGCGACCGTTATCTCCATACGCAGTATCAAAACTAGCGATGGACTATTTGGGGTACCAGTATTATGAGAGTTATGGTATGAGTATTATTCGAACGCGTGGGTTCAATCATACGGGTCCCCGTAGGGGAGACGTTTTTGCAGAAAGTACATTTGCCAAACAAATAGCAGAGATTGAAAAAGGATTGAAGGAACCTGTGGTCAATGTAGGCAATCTTAATGCTATACGTGATTATACGGATGTGCGGGATATGGTACGCGCGTATTATCTTGCTGTCCTTAAATGTCAGCCGGGCGAAGTCTATAATATTGCCACAGGAACAGGAAAGAAAATTAAAGACGTGTTAGATCTTCTTCTCTCGTTTTCCAAAGTAAAAATAAAAGTACTTACCGACAAAACACGGATGAGACCGTCTGACGTAGAAGTGCTTATTGGAGATGCGACAAAGTTTAAGAAGAAAACCGGATGGAAACCTGCGATTCCATTTGAGAAAACAATGCGTGATCTTTTAGACTACTGGAGAAAAGCGATTTGAGTCAGTATCGTCACAAGTTTGTTTAAGGCAACTATGCAACAAAGTAAACTTGTGTCGGTATTGGTCACAGGTGGAGCAGGTTTTATCGGCTCGCATTTATGCAGGGAGTTACTCCGTCGTGGTCACCGGGTTTTTTGTGTGGATAATCTCATTACGGGAAACAGACAGAATGTAATAGATTTATTGGCAAACAATCAATTTACATTTTTCAACCACGATATCACCAAACCACTCCCCGATGATTTTGAAAAATCACTTTCTTCGCTTTCTTATCTCTATCATTTAGCATCTCCGGCAAGTCCTCCGGCATACCTGAAATTCTCCGTAGAGACACTACTTGTAAATTCCATCGGCACATACAATATGTTGGAGCTGGCAAGGGAGAAAAATGCCCGATTTCTTTTGGCCTCAACGTCTGAAGTCTACGGCAATCCCAAGGAACATCCTCAAAAAGAAAGTTATTACGGTCATGTGAATCCAATAGGTTTGCGGGCTTGTTATGACGAAGGAAAACGATTTGCTGAGGCGCTTTCAATGGAGTATTTACGTAAGTACAGTCTCGATATGCGTATAGCGCGGATATTTAATACGTATGGCCCTAATATGAGACCTGATGATGGGCGGGTTATCTCCAATATGATAGTTGCCGCGTTAGCAAATAACTCTCTCACAGTCTATGGTACTGGAGAACAAACCCGCTCTTTTTGTTTTGTCTCAGATTTGGTGGAAGGCTTGATTCGGCTTATGGAAACAACACGCACTAAGGGAGAAGTTGTAAATTTGGGTAACCCGCAGGAGTACAAAATTAATCGGTTAGCACGAATAATTCTTGACGTTGTCGGATCGAATTCTTTTATTACACACACGAGAGAGCGATTGCCGGATGATCCCGATAGAAGAAAACCAGATATTGCCAAAGCTCAAAAACTCCTATCTTGGGAGCCAACGGTTTCACTCCGTGAGGGAATCAAACGCACGGCAGAGTATTTTAAACAGCTATGAAAATAGCGCATATAATTCCAACCTTTAATGAACGGGAAAACATTGACCGCATGATTGAAGAAATCATCCAAATTGGTAAAGCCCACACCAAGTGGCGCAACGAAATTATTATTATCGATGACCATTCTCCTGATGGCACGTCTGACGTTGTCAAAGAATATCAGAGGAAGTATCCTTTTATACACCTACTTTTGAAGAAGAAAGAAGGTTTAGGGAAGGCCCTCATCGTGGGGTACGACTACGCAGTGAAGAAGTTAAAAGTTGATGTGGTCGTTCCCAATGATGCTGATTTCCAGTGGAATCCTGCTGATTATCCCAAATTAGTAAAAAAAATTGAAGAAGGATACGATGTTGTAGTGGCTTCACGTCATATACAAGGTGGTGGTGTCGAAGGGTGGAATTGGTTTCGCAAGCTTAACCACGACGTTTCCAATTCACTGTTGGCTTGGTTCGTATCAGGAGTTCATGAAGTCAAAGATCATGCCGGCAACTTCAAGGCGATACGAGTCAGAGGAGTACTTGAGAAAGTCCCCTTATCCAAAATGAAAAATTCCGGGTTTTCTTTTCAGTTACATATACTTTATGAACTATCAAAAACAGGTGCTCGCTTCACAGAGGTGCCAGCAGTGTTTCGCGAGCGAAGATTTGGCGAGTCGAAAATCGGGTTCAATAGATATTATTTACGTGATGTTATTGAATACGTACGAAGCAGCTTTCTTATTCGATTCGATCGAAACAAACGTTTCTTTCAATACTGTGTAGTGGGAGGTATCGGATTTATTATTCAAACCGCATTATCAAAGCTTCTTATCGGTTTTGGTATAGTTCCAGCTCTTGCGGTATCACTTGGGGCAGAGGGCGCAATTATCTCCAATTTTGTCGCTAATAATTCGTGGACGTTTGGACGCCATAAAATTACCGGAGCCAAAATTATTCAGAAATTCATACAGTTTAATACTGTCTCGGCAGGCGCAATACTTATACAAGGAATAGTTGTAGGATTAGGAACTCACTATTTTGGAAATTCAACATGGTTTGTCTTTATGGTTTTGGCGATTGTGGGAATTGTGATTCCCTACAGTTACTTTATTTATAACAAATTTATTTGGAAAACACATACATGAAAAAATCCGAAATCCGAAATCCGAAGCACGAAACAAATTCAAATGATCAAAATTCCAAATATCAAAACGATTCGAATTTGAAACATTCGAATTTCAAACGCTTTTTACCCACAATTCTCATTATTTTCATTTTAGTAATTGGGGCGTTTTTTCGACTATATAGAATTAGAGAATACTTGACGTTTTTGGGGGACGAAGGTAGAGATGTATTAGTAGTAAAACGGATGATTGTGGATGGTAAATTAACTCTTTTGGGCCCAATTACAAGTGTAGGTTCTATTTACATGGGTCCCGTGTATTACTATATGATGGCTCCGTTTCTTTTGTTGGCGGGTTTTGATCCAGTTGGCCCGGCTGTTATGGTTGCTTTATTTGGTGTTGGGACAATTGCGCTTATTTATGTTCTTATGAAACAGTTTTTTGATGACTTTGCAGCCCTTTCTGCATCATTTCTTTACGCAGTTTCTCCGCTTCCTATCTTATATGGGCGGGCTTCATGGAATCCCAATGTTGTGCCATTTTTTGCGACAGTTCTTATTTATTCATTACTGCAATCGTGTCTTGCCGGGAAGACTAAATGGCTTATTTTTGCCGGATTTGCACTGGGTATTCTGGTACAACTGCATTACGTAACATTTCTTTTTTTCCCGGTTATTGCAATCATGCTTTTTTTATATAGAAAAGTACTTAATAAAAAAGATTTTCTTGCCGGCTTTGCTGCATTTCTTCTTAGTTACTCTCCATTTTTAATTTTTGAACTAAGACATGGATTTGTAAATACTTTGGGAGCATGGAGATTTTTGTGGCAGCAAAAAGCAGAAGCCGCCCCGGGGTTGTTGGCTATATGGTCAACCATACATGACGTTTCGGTCAGGCTTTTCTGGCGCTTGGTGGTTGTCGAAAGCGCAGAGATAACTAAAATATTTATGATTTTTTTAGCGGCGACAGTTTACATAAAGATAAGAAATTTAAAAAAGCTTGGTTCTAAGGGCGCAGTTACCATTCTTCTTGTATGGCTTATTGTAGGAATCGTATCTTTTGGTTTATATAGAGGAGTAATCTATGATTATTATCTGGGATCTCTTTTTACTCTACCCTTTATATTTACCGGTATTGCATTATCGTCTCTTTTTCAATTCAAAAAGTATGGTAAGGTTTTTTCACTTGGGATCCTCATCGTTTTGGCACTATTTAATCTCAAACATTCTCCGCTTCTGACACCTCCCAGTAATCTTATGAGAAATACTCAGGAAGCAGCACGATTTGTATTTGAACAGTCACAGGGATTACCCTATAATTTCGCGCTAATTGCGGGTAAAAATTCAGATCATGCCTATCGGTATTTTCTTGAATTATGGGGGGCAGCTCCGGTAACTGTGGAGAATCCAACCATAGATCCCCAAAGGACCACCGTGACAAATCAATTGTTTGTTGTTTGCGAAGAAGAAGTTTGTCAACCAGAAGGACATCCTCTCTGGGAAATTGCCGGATATGGGAGAGCGGAGATTGAAAATGAATGGAAGGTAGCCACAGTAAGAATTTTTAAGCTGGTTCCATTTCGTGGTTATACCCGTCTTACTCTGGTCCCGATTTAATCGGGAGCAGATTAGACGGGTATATACTGAAAAAATCAGGCGTAAACCTGAGTTTTTGTAGTATAACATGGAGAAAATATTTTTATCGGTTGTTATACCTTGCTATAACGAGGAGCGAAATCTTAGATTGGGTGCGCTTGAGAAAGTAGCTCATTATCTGGACAATCAAAAATACTCATGGGAGGTAATAATTGTTGATGACGGCTCCAGTGATGCAAGTATCAGACTTGTTGAGGAATTTATCAAAGAACACGAGAGTTTTATACTAGTGCGAAGTAGGCATCAAGGTAAAGCCGCTGCAGTCACAGCTGGTATATTTAAGTCACACGGAGAAGTTATACTATTTACCGATTTGGATCAAGCGACTCCTCTTTCTCAAGTAGAAAAACTTCTACAATTTCTCTCACGAGGGTTTGATGTTGTGATTGGATCAAGAAATAATAAGCGCGCCGGGGCACCGTTTTTTCGCAAAGCTATGGCATATGGCTTTATGACACTGCGAAATATAATTCTCAATTTGGGCATTCGAGATACGCAATGTGGTTTCAAAGCCTTCCAAAAAGTTGCGGCTTTTGATATTTTTTCAAAACTTCAAGTATTTGATCAAAACCGTTTGGCATATGGATCAACCGTTACTGCCGGATTTGATGTTGAGCTTCTTTATATAGCAAAGCTTGCAGGCTACAAAATTGCGGAAGTAGACGTTGAGTGGCACTATCAGGAGACCCGACATGTCAACCCAGTCAAGGATTCTCTTGAGAGTCTTGTTGATCTTCTTCGAATACGATTTAATAGTATGCGGGGAGTATATAAAGGGAATGTATGATGCTTTTATATCTTTTAACGCTTATCGGACTTACTATTTTCTCCTACAGCCAGATTGATTTAAATCTTACTCTTTTCTCAAACCCTACCTATCAATACTTTCAACAGCACCTCATCAATTTAGGATATTTTAATCGCGCCTACTCTGCTTTAGTATTTCTACTTTTAATTATTCTCTTATTTTGTTCCTATTTACTCTTCTTATTAAAAGCGAAATTTACCAGAAAAACAATCTTTTCACTGGTTTTATTGACGGCAGTAGTATGTCTTTTTTCTTACCCTGCTTTTTCTCATGACATGTTCAATTACATGTTTGATGCACGTATTGTTACTACTTATGGTGTTAATCCTTACCAATTTAAAGCATTAGACTTCCCTTCTGATCTTTGGATTCGCTTCATGCATTGGACACACAGAACATATCCTTACGGACCATTATGGCTTGTCCTAACTCTCCCTTTTTCATATCTGGGATTTGGAAAATTTGTTCTGACGCTTATCAATTTTAAGTTATTGTTTCTTGGCGTATACCTTGGTAATACGATTTTGATTAAGAAAATCCTGCAAAGCGATGGAAGAGTTACAAACGAAAAGCTTTTGGGAGTAGCCTTTTTTGCTTTCAATCCGCTTATTATCATTGAAACTCTTGTATCACCCCACAACGAATCCTTAATGCTTTTCTTTCTTCTTTTGGGAATCTATTTTTTAAAGAAAAAAAAGACGATTTTTGCGCTCATTTCTGTGTTTACCTCTGGAGCTATTAAATATATTACGTTTATCCTTTTACCGATATTTATGGCGTCAGGCTTAATCAAAACAATTAAACCCAACTCTTTTTATCATATGCAACTTGGTATACTTTCTATTCCTTTATTGTATTTGGTTGCACAGCGAGAGCCGTATCCATGGTACTTTGTGACCTTTATTGGTATTGGTTCACTTTCAAATTCTTATAGTATCAAATCATTGTTGGTAGCAACAACTCTTGGCGCATTACTTCGATACGTACCTTACTTATATATTGGAAGCTACCCCGACGAAGTACTTTTCTGGCAAAATATATTATTTATAACGCCACTTATTCTGTGCTCCATATACTTATTGCTTCGTTTTGTCCTATCAGCCAAGGTACAACCTGCACGGTGATATAATTGGGTGTACAACTCTTTATGAATTATTTAGTGATTGTAGCAATTGCTCTTGTCACGTTTATAACCAGAATTATAAATTTGGATAGTATTCCAATTTTTACTGATGAAGCTATTTATATTCGCTGGGCACAGATAGGACTGGCCGATCCCGCACACCGTTTCATCTCTCTTACTGATGGTAAACAACCTCTTTTTACCTGGTTGATGTATCCATTTTTGAGAATATTCTTGGATCCTCTTGTGGCAGGAAGATTTGTCTCTGTCCTCGCCGGAGTTTTTGCAAGTGTGGGAATATATATTCTAGGCAGGAAACTTTTTGATAAAAAAATAGGAATAATCTGCGCAGTACTTTATATCATTACTCCCTTCGTCTACGTCTATGACCGCCTTGCGCTTATGGATAGTTTACTGGCTGCCTTATCGATATGGAGTTTGTATCTTGCTATACATTTGGTGCAAAAACCCAGACTTGATATTGCTTTATTGTTGGGTATCACAGCGGGATTAGGTATGCTTACGAAATCGAGTGCACAATTTGCACTCATCCTTCTTCCTGTATCATTAGTTCTTTTTCATTGGAAAAATACTGATCGGAGCATACGCCTTTTTAAGTGGATAGCAGGTATTATTTTGAGTATATTTATTGCTCAGCTTATGTATAATTTGCTTAGATTGTCGCCCTGGTTCTACATAATTGAGCAAAAAAATCATGTATTTATTCTTTCGTTTAATGAGTTCTTTAAGCAACCTTTTCAATATTTTTTCTCAAATTTATCTGGTATGACGATTATGCTTTTGCAGTATCTGACAATTCCACTTATAGTAATTATCTTGATCGGTTTCATATCAGGAATCTTTCAAAGAGATAAAAAGATAGTTCTTCTGTTTTTTTGGTTTCTGATACCATTTTTGATACTCGCAGGCTTTGGCAAGATTATTTTTCCTCGTTTTATGCTCTTTATGGTCATGCCTCTTCTTGTCATTGCAGCAGATTTTATTGGTATGCTTCTTAAACATTCACAAAAATACAAATGGATACTACCGTTAATCATTGTTTCATTGACGTATCCATTATATGTTACTGTAACCCTCATGGTTGCCCCTGTGGATGCCTCAATTCCCCACGTTGATAGAAATCAGTTGTTTGATGATTGGCCATCGGGATTCGGCGTTAAGAGTGTAATAGCATATCTTCAAGAGAAATCTGAAAAAGGAAAAATTGTTGTTGGGACTGAGGGCACATTTGGTCTCAACCCGGCCGTCTATGAAATATATCTTGGTAGAAATCCCAATGTGGAAATTCACGGATATTGGCCTGTTTCCAAAGTTCCTGAAGAATTGTTAGAAGCATCAAATAACTATCCTACATACTTAATTTTTAAAGAAAAACAAGAAATACCTTCGGATTGGTCACTTAGGCTTCTTGCTTCGTACCGACGCGGAAAAGGGAATACTTACTTATATTTTTATCAAGTTAATCCAATGTCCGGGCTGACTAATTAATGGATCGCCTGTTTACTCGACTATTTCCCTTTATTCTTCTTATAATAATCTCATTTCTATACACGTGGCCGTTTTTTCAACCTGGGTTTTTCACCTCACATGACGGTGAATGGGCAGTTATTCGCCTCGCGGAGATGCAGCGTGAAATAAAAGACGGACAACTGCCGCCGCGGTGGGCAGGATTTTTAAATCACGGTTATGGGTATCCTCTTTTTCACTTTACGTATCCCTTTCCATATTACTTAGGACTTATTCCCAGAGCATTGGGAGTGGGATTTATAGATTCAGTAAAGCTGATATTTGTTGGCAGTGTGGTTATCTCTGCCACTGCCATGTATCTATTGGGACGGGAGCTTTCCGGATCATTTGGCGGGTTTATCGCTTCCGTGTTTTATATTGCGGCGCCATTCAGACTGGTAAATCTATATGTTCGCGGTTCAATTGGTGAGTCTTTATCTCTTGCAATCATCCCACTTCTTTTTTATGCGGCTCACCGATATATTGTGAAACCTACTACGCTTCGACTCGCACTCACGTCGCTTCTTCTTGGTGTATTAATACTTACGCATAATATAACAGCGCTTGTTGTGTTGCCAATTTTTGCTATGTTTTATACTGCAATTGTCGCGACCTATTTTGAAGATTTTAAAAAGTTTGCGTTTCGATTTATTATAATATGTGGACTTGGTTTAGGAATTTCATCCTACTTTTTCCTTCCTGCGCTTATCGAGAAGAAGTATATCGCCCTTTCACTTATACCACTTGCGGATGTACGACAACATTTTATACAGCTTAAAGAATTTATAAACTCTTCTTGGAGTTATGGCAACCGACCCTCATTTGCGCTTGGATGGCTTATACTACTTACTGCTTTTATCGGTATGATTGCAGTAGGAATTGCAGGTCGTGAACAGCGGAAAAAATACTTACCATTACTCGTTTTTCTACTCATAAGTATAGGTGGTTTGGTGTTTTTAACCAATAAGTCGTCTTTCTTTTTTTGGCGTATACCACCCTTATCCTGGATTGATTTTCCATGGAGATTGTTAACTCCACTGACGTTTGTTCTTTCTCTTTCAACACTATTTGTGAGCTTGCATAGACGACTTCGCTATGTGGGTGTGATATTTTGTTTGATAACTGCATTGGTAGGTTTACAGTTTGCTAAACCAACAAGTTACTTTGAAAAACCTGATGAATATTACTTTACCAATGACGCTACCACCACATCAGCTGATGAATTAATGCCATTATGGGTGATTGATAAGCCGCACGTTCGCTTTGATAAAAAAGTGACGGTGAAAGAGGGCGACGCCAGCATAACTGATCTTTACTATGACTCGCACAAAATACAATTTCACTCAAATGCGAGTCTTGGGAGCCGGTTACTTATAAATACTATTTACTTTCCGGGGTGGGAGTTTACCATCGATCAGGATAAGACTGAAATTGATTATTCAAATCCAATGGGTATCATGAGTCTAAACGTTTCTGAGGGAGAACATGAAGTAATGGGTATGTTTACAAGAACTCCGGTTCGTGCAATTTCTGAATTAATAACACTTTGCAGTCTCATTTTTGTAGCTATTTTGATTATAAAATCTCTTTTAAAACAATAATGCTTGGAAAAACATTACTTTTACCATACCTTGCCGTTATAATTCTATCTGGGATTACGATACTTCCGCTTTTTTCAAAAGGATTTTTCCCAATGCATGATGATACACAACCTGCACGTGTCTATGAGATGAAAGAAGCACTTTCTACCAGGCAGTTTCCTGTTCGATGGGTAGGTGACCTAGGTTACGGATATGGCTATCCACTTTTTAATTTTTATGCTCCTCTTCCCTACTATATAGGCGGATTCTTACATCTTTCTGGTGTGGGAGCAATTGATGCAACAAAAGTTATGATGGGGATAGGGATGATCTTAGCGGGGATAACGATGTATCTTTTTGCTTCAACACTCCTTGGGTCATGGGGAGGACTTATTGCAGCTGTTTCTTATATGTTTGCTCCCTATCATGCCTTACAACTGTTTGTGAGAGGGGCTGTGGGAGAGTTGTGGGCATATGGTCTATTACCGCTTATTGGATGGGGAGTTGTTCTTCTCACAAAGGATAGCCAGAAGAGATATGTTGGATATGCAGCTTTAAGCGTCGCTTTTGCAGCGGTTTTTTTGTCACATAACATCACGGGATTTGTTATTGCAGCAGGAAGTGGAGTATTGATTGTAGGATGTTTGATCTATAATCATTTTGTCAAAAAGAATGTAACAACAGCCAAACTTTTGTTTCTGGCATTTGCCACAGGATTGGGATTGAGTGCATTCTTTATCTTGCCAGCTTTTATTGAAGCTCATCACACTCGCGTCGAACAATTGATACAGGGAGGCAGCGACTTTCGAAATCACTTTGTCTATCTTGATCAATTATGGGATTCGCCCTGGGGATATGCAGGATCTGCGCCGGGTCGGGAAGATGGAATGTCATTTAAGATTGGAAAGATACATTTAATCCTTGGTTTAATGGGAACAGCCATGGCTTATGTTTTTCACCGACGCGGCAAATTGCCAAAAAATCAATTGTCAATTTTCAATTGTCAATTGTCAATTGTTTTCACTTCTGTTTTTATGATGCTTCCCGTATCCCAATTTATCTGGGAGGCAGTGCCTTTTATGCCGTACATACAATACCCATGGCGATTTCTTACGTTAGTGCTTTTTTCCATATCCGTACTTACTGCCTTTATAGTGCATCCCTTTTATACTTTGAAAAAAAAGATTTTATCAGTCATACTTGCTGGACTTCTAATTATTTTAAACATCAAGTATTTCCAGCCAAGATTTATAGTGGAAGCAACCGATGATAAATACATTTCCCCTCTGCAGCTTAGATATGCAATGTCCAAGATATCGGATGAGTATTTACCCTCTGATTTTATTGCCCCGCGTGATCCTTCTGAAATCTCATACCAAGCAATTTCTAACTCAGATTTTCTTACCGTAATTGATGCGTTTGAAAGGCCAACATACAAACGTTATCAAGTAGTAGTACCACACACACAGGTAATTGTTGCAGCTGTTACTTATTTTCCTGGTTGGCATGCCTATATAAACGAAAGAGAAGCACCAATACAACACATCAATGGAAAAATTGCATTTGAAATACCACCAGGTGAATCAACTATTGAGCTTCGATTGACCGATACACCGGTCCGTATCGCAGGAAACTACATTTCCCTTTTATCAATCATTCTGTTAGTATATGTATCATTATTTTTGAAGAAAAGTCGACATGAAGAAATCCTCGGTTGAGGTAGTAGTGCCTATTTTTAACGAAGAAAAGGAATTAGCAGACAGCGTCAAAAAGCTGAGAAGCTACTTATCTAAAAATCTTACATCTTTTAAGTGGCATATTACTATAGCCGATAATGCCTCTACTGATAATAGCCTTTCCATAGCCAAAAGCTTAGCAAAAACTCTCTCAGGTGTAGGATTTCTCTATTTACCAGAAAAGGGGCGTGGAAGGGCTGTTAAAACAGCTTGGGGGAAAAGCGCGTGCGATTATTTGGCCTATACAGATGTAGATCTCTCAACCGATCTTAAAAATCTCCCGCCAATGCTTCATGCGCTTTCCAATGGATATGATATAGCCATTGGATCTCGGCTCCTTGCACAGTCTAAGGTAGTAAAGCGTCCTCTTAAAAGAGAGATTCTTTCACGTGGGTATAATATACTTATTCGTTTTCTTTTTGGAGTACGTTTTTCTGACGCACAATGCGGGTTTAAAGCAGTGACACGACGAGTGGTAAAAGAGCTTATTCCATATATAGTGGACGATGCATGGTTTTTTGATAGCGAGCTTCTTATCGTAGCGGACAAAAGCGGATACAAAATTTATGAAGAACCTGTGTATTGGATTGATAATCCTGGTTCAACAGTGAGAGTATTAGGAACGGTGACAGGAGACCTTATGGGTCTATGGCGATTAATCACCACACGTCCTTGGAGGAAGATTAACGTATGAAAAATATTCTTGTTGTCGGCGGTGCTGGATTTATCGGATCAAATACGGTAGATCACTTTGCCAGACGGGGCTATAACGTCACCATCTTCGATAATTTCTCACGCTTCGGAACTGAAGAAAACCTGGCTTGGCTTAAAAGCCATCATCCCAAAGTGAATGTTTTGCGAGGTGATATTCGCAACAGCAAACAGATTAAAAGGGCTGTGGATGGCCAGGATATTATCTTTCATCTGGCTGCTCAGGTGGCGGTGACCACTTCAGTATCCGATCCTCGGACAGATTTTGATATCAATGCGTTTGGTACATTTAATGTTTTGGAGGCAGCACGCGCGCAGGAAAAAAAACCTCTTGTTATATTCTCATCGACAAACAAAGTCTATGGGGGGATGGGAGATAAGAATATCATTGAGAAAAATGGTCAGTATGCATACGAGAATTTGCCTGCCGGAGTCTCAGAATCGATGAACTTGGATTTCCACTCCCCTTATGGGTGTTCCAAAGGTGCTGCTGACCAATATGTGAGAGATTACCATCGTATCTATGGGATACCAACTGTCGTTTTTCGCCAATCCTGCATCTATGGGCCACGTCAGTTTGGGATCGAAGAGCAGGGGTGGGTAGCCTGGTTTATTATAGCAACTGCAATGAATAAACCTGTTACTGTCTATGGTGACGGTAAACAGGTGCGAGATGTACTCTTTGTGGGAGATCTTATCAAACTGTTTGAAATTACGGTTGATAATATCGATAAAGCATCGGGAAAGATTTTCAATGTGGGCGGTGGACCAAAAAATATTTTGGCAGTATGGAATACTTTTGGACCGATTCTTGAAAAATTATTCGCCAAAAAAATCTCTGTAAAATTTTCAGACTGGAGGCCTGGAGACCAGAAAGTGTATATAAGCGATATTCGCTTTGTTGAGAAAGTGCTTGGATGGAAACCGATAGTGGGTGTTGCGGAAGGAATTGAGAAACTTTATAAATGGGTAATTACTAACAAGGAACTTTTTAATAAATTTGTATGAATAAATTCAAAAACATACTGGTCACAGGTGGAGCCGGTTTCATCGGATCGCATCTGGTTGATGGACTAATTGATCGTGGATATCGTGTCCGAGTAATTGATAATCTCTTCAAACAAATCCATCTTACGGGAAAACTTCCCAAATATTTCAACAAAAAAGCAGAGTTCGTGAAAGGCGATGTTACAAGGCGTACGGATTGGATTAAGGCTCTAAAAGGAGTAGATGTTGTTTACCATTTAGCCGCCGCCGTAGGTGTAGGACAAAGTATGTATGAGGTGGAACACTATGTGAAGGTCAATAGTCTAGGTACTGCCCTTTTTCTGGATATTCTTGCAAATAACAAACACAGCATCAAAAAGATGATTGTCGCAGCATCGATGAGTTCATATGGCGAAGGGTCATATCTGTGCGAAACCTGTGGAGTGGTGCGACCACCGCTTCGTTCACAAGCACAACTTGTACGTGGCGACTGGGAAGTGCACTGTCCAATTTGCAACAAGTATCCTAAACCAGTTCCAACTTCAGAGGATGCCAAGCAAAACTCAAACTCAATCTATGCAATCGGAAAAAAAGAGCAGGAAGAAATGGTTCTTACTGTGGGTTTGGCCTATGAAATTCCCTCTGTTTCTATGCGTTATTTTAATGTTTATGGACCGCGTCAATCACTTTCTAATCCTTACAATGGTGTGGCAGCTATTTTTATGAGCAGGATAAAAAATGGTAAACCACCCATAATCAACGAAGATGGAGGACAGACTCGTGATTTTATACACGTGAGAGATGTGACACTAGCAAACATACAAGCTTTGGAAAACGACAATGCAAACTACCAGGTATTTAATGTCGGATCCGGGAATCCAGTAACGATTCTGGATGTTGCAAACATACTGATCAATCTTTATCAAAGCCAGGTGAAACCTGAAATTACGGGTAAAGTGCGAAAATTGGATGTGCGACATTGTTTTGCTGATACGACCAAACTGCGTACACTTTTGGGATGGGAACCGACTGTTGAATTTAAAGACGGTTTACGGGAAATAATCGATTGGAGCCGAAACGAGTCAGCCAATGATCTGGTCGATCATGCCATGGAGGAGCTTGCAAAACGAGGATTGAGATGAAGGTTTCCTTTGTGATTCCTTTCCACAACGAGGAGAAAAACTGCATACCCATGGTGGAGAGGGTCGTTAAATACGCCCGCAGAAATCACCTCATCTTTGAAGTCATTCCCGTTGACGACCGAAGCACTGATCAAACCCCGATATTTCTTAGAAGCTTATTCATCAAACATTCCAGTGTGAAACCTGTATTCAGGAAAGTTGATATTGAAGAAAGAGGAAATACCATGGGTAAAGCGTTGGTTGCGGGAACGAAAAAAGCAAAAGGAAAGATTGTCATCTGGACGATGGGGGATATGGCCGATGATACAAAGACTTATGGAGAAATCATTAAAAAGCTAAATGAAGGATTTGATATGGTGTTCGGATCTCGCTACATGCCTGGAGGATCCAGGGGAAACCTGGACCGGATCAAAGCCTTTTTAAGCAGTTGGGGGACGAGACTTGCTCAACTACTTTTTGGAGTAGAGGTACATGATATTACCAATGCTTTCCGTGGATTTAAAAAGAGTGTATTTGATCAGTTACAACTTGATTCATCAGGATTTTCTATTTCTCCAGAGTTTGCCATCAAGGCCCATTTGGCAGGATTTCGGCTTGGAGAAGTTCCCACCATCTACACCAACAGAGTGGAGGGAGTCTCCAACTTCAAACTCTACAAAATGACCAAAAGCTACCTAACTCTATATTGGAAACTATTCTGCAAGTACCGTTTGTCTTTCTAACTAATAACTCATCTAATAGTAGGTAAGATGTGCTATCAACAGACTATGATATAATAAAATAATTGCATGAAGCCTTTGAAAGTTAATTTCGTAAAACTATTAATGAAATATAAATCTGGATGGGTCGGTATATCACAAGACTTTGCCTCTGTTTTAGTAAGCGGTAAAACTCTTAAAGAAGCAAGAAAAAAAGCAGTTCACATCAATGAGAAAATCTACTTTTTCCCTGCGGGTGAAAAATACTCCAATTTTATCGGCTTATTCTCCGCATGAAATTTGCGTATAGTCAACTCCCTGGAATTAAAAGTAAAATCGTTCTTGCTCCTATCATCCCAATCACGCTTCGACACGAGACCTATGAATTTGCAACATTTGCTCTTGTAGATTCAGGAGCAGCCGGCGCGGTAATTTCTACTGTTATCGCCGACGAATTGGGAATAGACTGGCGAAGTACCCCAGTTGCTATAGGATTTACATTAAGTGGTCAGTTCCGCTCTCATAGAGTGCAGAATGTGCGGGCTGAGATAGACGATGCATCATTTATTCTAAGCATTGATGTAGTGGAAGGGATAGCTCCTTATCGATGTATCTTGGGACAAAAAGACCTTTTCAAAAAAGCTAAAGTTATTTTTGAAGGTTATCGCAACCAATTTGAATTAATCTTTAAACATAACTAATAGTCTTCAAGACTTTATTCAATATTCTTCTTAACTATTATTATGGCTGTTTGTATTGGTACCAGAGGGTTTTTCTATCGGTGACGGAGAACTTTTCGTCTTTGCCTTCAAGAATTGCTTTCCAGTCAATCATTTCTGCAAATTTGAATCCGTATTCTACTAACCTATCAATTGCTCCGATGTCGTCTAATGGTATTTCTTTGTTTAATGTCGGATCGATTTCTTTCAGATCCGGATCAAGTCGATAGAATTTTGTCTCTGGAAAATGTCTCTGTACAATTTCTGTCTGCTGTTCGCCAGGCGAGGTAAGGAGCTCCTTGAGGATCCACTCAAGCCAAGATAAAAGATGAGATGGTTGAGATAATTGTGTAAATCTGCCAGTTCCCAAAGAAATCACGGTGGTATTTTCTGGAGTATAAGTATCAGTATAATAGAATGCCTCAATACATGCTTGATATACGGGATTGCCTGCGATACCTACGCCTCCATCCACATACACGGATGTTTTACCGTTTGAATTGGTGAGGTTCCATGGATAAAAATAGGTAGGTGCTGCGGCCGAGGCAGTCACACAATCTGCGAGCTGTAAGTTTCCGCAATTGCAAGAGTTGTGATTATTATCCTTTACTAGGTAGACCGGCATACCATCAGTTACTCTTTTGGCGGTCAATAATATATCGATAGGTGAGTCGTTAAGCGTCCAGTCTTTTGCACCACTCATCTCCTCTCTTATCAGTTCATAGAGTGTTGCTGTTTCATACATATAACCCTTTAAAAATCTTTTGATGCCATTAAATGGTGATTGAGTGAAGACTTCTTTTGCTCGTCTTGTATAGAGCTCAAGCATTTTCTTGGCGGGGATCCCCGCAGCGATTGCAGCTGCGATGATGGCACCGGTTGAGGTACCCGCAGCAAAGGAGACGATATCTCGTGTCAGTTTACCCGTACTTTCTTCAAGTTTTGCAAGAGCACAAATAGGGAGGATCCCTCTTATACCACCTCCATCGATAGATAACAGGTTATATCTATTCTTATGCATTTAGTGCAAGATTATCATCGAATACGACCAAGCTTCAAGGGGCGCAGAATGTAGCGATAAAAGAAAAAGAATATAGAAAAAATGGAAATTCCATTGGCAACGACTGTAAGGAGTGGATCTTTGTAGAATACGTGAACGGTATATGACCCTTTCGTTAAAGGAAGAAGAATGCCGTTGGTTTTAGTAAACTCTTCTACATTTAGTCGGTGACCATTTACTATCAGATTCCATCCGGGAAAATAAATACGCCGAATCATTACTTTTCCATCAGATTCCATCATAATTGAAGCGGTACTGGAGTAGTCAAGTCTTGATTCTGTGATAATTTGACCATTTCCCTGGACAACTGAAAACTCGTTGGCAGATTTAGCCTCTTTTACTTCATGTTCAATTTGAGATAAATTCACGTACGTAGGTAATTTTTCACCTCCCACGTCATACGTACCATTGTATTTGATAAATTCGTTCATATCGACGTATTTTTCAAGCACTCCGAGATGATTTCTATTGGAATACAAAGCCAGAATGATTATGAATATTCCAAGTAATAAACGGATTTTTCTGTGTACGAAACTAAGTAACTCACTTATTAGTACAGAAGCACACAGCATTGGAATGAAAAGAAAGCGAAATGGGAATTGGAGGTAGGCGATAAAAGGAATATGCAGCCAAAACCATTCAGAAACAGGCTGGAGAAAAAATATTGAGAGCCAAAAAATAAGGAGCCAAAAAGACAATAGTCTCAGTTTATTGATTTTTTTCTTAATCAAGCAATATATAAAGGTAGTATGGGACAAAAAGAAAATGAAAAGCTGAGTTATTCCTATTTGATATGAAAAAATGAGCCACCGTCCTTCAAACATGCCGCCTTCCCACTTAGATCGAATGAGCGCAAACAGTGGGGGAAACCATTCACTGGTAATTGAATGGCCAAAGGGTAACAATTTGTGATACGCGATTGCAGGAATCCAAAAGAATGAGCTAAAAAGCAGACCGCCAGCTAAAATGCGTATTTGCCGACTCAGTAAGCGTGTATTTTGATGGTTTATGTATTGAAATAAAATGTAGAAGGAAAAAATCGTGTATCCCACTAGAGACAAACCTTGGTGGGAATAAATTAAAAGCGCACAGGTCACACTCCCGAGAAAGATATGCTTACGGTTTGTTGCCTGGTCAAGGAAATACAATATAAAAGGAAACAGGCCAAAAAAGAAAAGTTCACCGATAGCACCTCGTTTGAAAGTGTTAACAAATCTGTAAGGTACCCATACATATACTACTGATGCTATAGTACCTATGAATCGTCCAAACTTTTGCTTGATCCATATATACATTCCTAAACCGGATAGCAAAGTTGGAAGAACAAGAAGTACTTTGAATACTGCATCAAAAGATATTCCGGCCATATGCAATAAAACTCCCAAATAGTAGGGGGCAGCCCACATAAATGTCAAAATTGGAGATCCGTAACCGTAAACGGCAGTTGGTAGCCATCGAGGAAGCAACACTCCTTGCCTCACAGAGTTTTCCAGGGTGTATATCATATGGAAGTGCAAAAGAAAATCGTAGCCATCTACAAAACGGACATATATCATCCCATAGAATGGTAGAAGGAATAGAGACAAAAGAAACAATACGCGTAGAATGTTCAAGAGATTACGACAAGATAACATTATCATGTATACATTGCCCGATGAATGTCAAATTAACCAGTTACGTTGGAGTTTTAAAAATGAGCTATCAAGGATAGCATGGCGAATCTCTTCCATAAGATCACCGAAAAAGGTGAGATTGTGGATAGTTGCGAGACGATAGGCCAGAAGTTCTCTGGATTTAAAGAGGTGATTAAGATATGCGCGTGTATAGTGTTGGCATGTAAAACACCGACAATGTAGTACCGGTGGTTTGGTGTCTGCCGCAAATTTTGATTTGGTGACATCAAAACGAAATTTCTCTTTCAATCCTATGTTTTTGTCAAATATCCATCCCATTCGTCCAAGACGAGTAGGCCCAATACAATCCAGGGAATCTATGCCACGTTCAATGCTTAAAAATATATCTTCAACTTCGCCAATGCCTAAGAAATGAATTGGTTTTTGTGTAGGAAGAAGTAAGGGCATGGTCCAATCCAGAACTGCAAAAACTTTTTCTCTAGGTTCGCGGCTGTTGGCAACACTTCCAATCGCAATACCTTGTACATCTTGTTTAGATACATACTCTGCACTACTAATACGTAGATCTTCAAAGACGGAGCCTTGAACGATACCGTAAAGAGCACCTGATTTTTTGTTACGCCTGTTTGCCGTCTTTATGCATTGAGAAAGCCATCGATGAGTTCGCTCCATCGCAATTTTAGCGCGGTGATGGCTAATTGGGTAGAAGGTACATTCGTCAAATGCCATCATGATGTCTGAACCTAAGTCGATTTGAGCTTTGATAGATTCTGTTGGGCCAAGAAATACGGTAGAACCATCCCAAACGGATTTGAATTCGATTCCATTGTCCATAATTTTACAAAAAGTCTGTTCCAATCCCTTCACCCCGGGGGAGTCCGTTCGGCCACCCCCGGGGTGGTTTTGAGTCTGTATGTTTCTCGGTCCAAAATCTCCAAGTGAAAATGCCTGGAAACCTCCAGAATCGGTCATCACTGGATAATCCCAATCCATAAACTTATGAAGTCCTTCAGATTTCTTGATGATTTCTATGCCTGGACGAAAAAGCATGTGATACGTATTCACGAAAAATACATCAATATTTGCAGCTTTAATCTCATCAGGTGTGAGTGCCTTCACTGAAGCGGCCGTTCCTACGGGGACAAATGCAGGAGTACGGATGACTCCGTGTTTCGTTTGGATGATACCTGTACGGGCGTTGGTTTTTTTATCTTGATGGGTGATGGTAAATCGGAAGTCTGACATGAATCCTGATATAATTCTTTGAGAGATTATATACTTCTCGCATTTTGAATGCGATCAGTATATACGCTTCTAAGTTGATTTGACATTAAATTGTTTTTATTAAATTCTAATAAATCATCTAAGAATCGTATACATGATCATGAAACGGCATACATTCCATATCGCATTTATTGCCTCATTTATAATATCCCTGTTTATATACAAAGACTCATTTTCCTCATATTTTTTCCAGGATGACTGGTTTTCGTTCATTATCAGCCGCGCGGATTCGATTGGTGACTTAGTGAATTTTTTCAAACCCCGAAACGACGTCATCTACTATCGGCCGTTGGGCATACAAATCCCGTTTTTCCTGATGCAAACGATTTTCGGGTTGTCCCCTTTGCCATACAGGCTCCTTACGTGGGGTACTTTATTGGCAGCATCGGTACTTGTGTATATGATCATTGATGATACTCTCCAACATAAAGTTGCAGCCCTTTATGCGGCATTTCTTTATGCAACGAGTGCTGTTCACTATATTCCTATGTACTGGTTTGCCACCTTCGCGTTTGTGCTGGGACCATTACTCATATTCTTAAGTATATGGTTTTTTCACAAACATACAATTTACTCGATACTGTTTCATATGGCAGCACTTTTGACATTTGAGATTGCTTTAGTCACCCCAATTTTACTAATTCTTACTGCAACTCTTAAAAGAAAGAAAGTATCGATAATGCCTTTATTACCGTTTGTGATACTTAGCGTTTCCTACATAGTATTTCGCATGCTTTTGAATCCCGTACCCACCAGGGGTGATTACCAACTTGTGTTCGATGCGAGTGTTTTAAATAACCTTCGAGGCTACGCACTGTGGAGTTTGAACTGGCCTGAGGAGCTTAAAGCACAAATGGTGTCGTTTTTCCGCTTTAATCAGCTCTACATATCAGAGTTTTCCGCCTATTTCTATCCATTCGTTGTAGGGTTGTTTGCCGCCGTATTGGCGTTTGTGACGTGGGCAGTGTTGACGGGTGCTAAAAAAATACCGATATCAACTATTGCGGCGGGAGGCATCTGGTTTACTTCTTCACTCCTGCCGGTTCTGTTTTTCCCCAAGCATGCGTTTCCTTACTACCTTGCTGTTGGGTTGGTAGGTTTGTTGCTTGCGCAAGCCGCATTGGTCAAAGGGGCGATTGCAGCAAAAGGACCGAAGGAAGTATGGGCAAAAATTACGCTTGTCATATTTGGTATTGCTTGGCTCTGGATGGCGCAGCGCACGTCTTCTTTGAACAAGAAAATTCATTGGGCTCCAAGACGCGCGCAGATTGCCAGGAGTATAGTTGAAAAAACCATAAGAAAGGGATTATCAGATAATACCTACCATGTAATACAGAATGACGAATACCGGTTAGCACTTAATGATCAGGATGCTATGAAAGTACTTTTTGGGGAAGATGCGGTCACCATATACGGTTCTTCGCCCGAATCGCTATGAAAAGGATAGTGCCTTTTTTGCTGGGTTTTCTTATCGCAATACGTGTCTTGTCATTAATCGTGGTTTATAGAACGTATTTCACTACCCGTTTTGATCCGCAGTATTACGGAGATCTTTACTCACAATCTCAGTATGTCATAGGAGAGCGCTCTGTTGGTGGTATTGGTGATGATGGGCTTTATGCATTTGCAGGATATTATTATCTATTCAAGGGAGGCGATGTCTCAAGTGTAAACTTTGAGCATCCACCCTTGGGGAAATACCTTATCGGGCTTTCGATATTTTTATTTGGAAATCAAAATGTCATTAATCTACTCTATTTTTTTCTGCTTCTTATCATTACTTACAAAATTGCAAAATTAATAAGACTGGGAACGATTGGATCGTGGTTTAGTATTTTGCTGGTGGGAATAGATCCTCTCTTTTTAGATCATCTGATCAGGTCTCAGCTTGATTTACCGTTCACGCTTTTTTTCACGGGGGCGGTCTACTTTTTCATGAAATCTTTTAAAGCTCCCCGTAACTTTCTTTATTCAAACCTTCTTTGGGGCGCCGCGTTTTCGACTCGATTCTTCCCAGTATTTATATTTATATACATTATTGAGTTGTTATTTGTCGTTCATACAGATTCCTCCACCTCGGGGGAGTCCAGTCGGCCACCCCCGAGGTGTCTTAGGGCATTTCTGTATTCCTCACTTGCAATACCTGTAATCTATATGCTCACACATATCATGTTTTTTGTATATCATCCCTCCGTTACTGAATTTTTACGTCACAAGCGCTGGATGCTTTCGTGGTTTTCGGGAACTGTTATAGTAGTTGGAAATATTTGGAGAACTATTGTGACAGGATGGTATATAGATCCAACAGGATTTTTGCGTGTTAGCACTCATTGGTGGATAGTAATACCTTTTACTGTCGTATTTGCGATTATTTCACCTCTGGTAAAACGATTTAAAAATACTCTTATTGTATATGTATATTTGCAAATTATCCTCTATCTTTTCTACTTAACATTTCTTACCAATGGAGATCTAAAATTCATGATGCCTATCTATCCATTATTGGTCGTTGTAGCAATACGAAGCCTAACTGAGCTTTATAGTATAATACGTGTACATGCAACCAGAGGCAGAAGTAGCCCTCATTAAGGGCAAGATTGTAGGTGGGGTTGTTGCACTAACTACTCGGACGTTTGCTCTGCAAATCATAAGCTTTGTCGCTACCTTCATACTCACCGTTCTTCTCTCACCATCAGTATTTGGCGTGTATTTCCTGGTGACTGCAGTTATCTCATTTCTTACCTATTTCTCAGACGTTGGTCTTGCCGCAGCACTTATCCAAAAAAAAACAGAGCCGACGCGGCAGGAGCTAGTAACCGCCTTTACAATCCAGCAACTATTAGTAGGGATGGCGGTAATTTTGTTGTTTATATTTACATCTCGGATAACTACATTTTATAAACTCGAGGCAGGCGGCGCATTTTTATTACAAGCTCTGGCACTTTCGTTTTTCCTTTCTTCACTAAAAACTATTCCTTCCGTAGTTTTGGAGCGTAAACTTGAGTTTAACAAACTTGTAATTCCTCAAATTCTCGAGACATTTGCATTTTATGTCGTTGCAATTGTACTGGCATTTATGGGTAGTAAAGAGGAAAGTTTTGCCTGGGCAGCACTCACCCGAGGAATTGTTGGTCTTTGTGCAATCTATATAGTGGCTCCGTGGCGTCCAGGACTGGGAATTTATCCAAAAATAACAAAAACTCTTTTGTCCTTTGGTGTCCCTTTCCAGATGAATTCAATTTTAGCTCTTGTGAAAGATGATCTTATGACCATGTTTCTTGCACGTATCTTACCTATAGCTCATGTAGGGTACATTGGGTGGGCGAAAAAATGGGCTGAGGCGCCACTTAGGCTTATTATGGATAGTATCGTACGGGTCACTTTTCCCGCATATGCCAGATTGCAGGAGAATAAAGAGGCACTTACCAAGGCACTCGCTAAATCGTTTTTTTTCTTGGGACTGTGTATTTTCCCCGTCACCATCATTATGGTTGCGCTCATTCGCCCTGCTATTTCGATCATTCCACGGTATATGAAATGGGAACCAGCGGTTTTCTCTTTTTACCTTTTTGCCATTTCAAGCGCAATGGCTGCATTTTCAAGCACCAGTGTGAATATTCTCAATGCCGTGGGTAGAATCAAAACGACGCTTATCCTTATGGTGATGTGGACAGGACTCACATGGATTACGGTGCCAATATTGGCATTCACCTTTGGATACAACGGAGTAGCCATTGCTGCTTTTGTACTATCGGTGACGAGTATCATTCCCGTCATCATAGCAAGAAGCATTACACGTGTTCGGGTGATTGAGGCGGTAGGCAAACCAGTCGTGGCGTCTTTCTGTATGGCAGTGCCGTTTGTATTCCTTTCGTTTATACCAACAAGTATGATAACAATTATTGCAGCCACAATTGTCAGTGTCACTATCTATATCGTAGTTGTATGGACGTGGATGCGCTTCGAACTTGCTCCTTATCTACCAGCGTTTATAAAAAGAAAAATGGTACAGTAAAAATATGATTTCAGCGGTCGTTCATACATACAACGAGGAAAAAAACATAGATCGATGTTTATCATCTTTGTCATTTGTTGATGAAATAGTACTTATCGATATGGGATCAAATGACAAGACTGTTGAGATTGCACTTGACCATGGCGCGCGCACATTTCCCCACGAATATACAGGATTTGTGGAACCAGCTCGCAATTTTGGCATTGCCAAAACAAAAGGCGAGTGGGTACTTATCGTTGATGCAGATGAGGAAATAGCCAAAGAATTAGCACATTATTTAAAGGCAGAGACGCAAAACCTGCGTGGTGATTTCTACAGACTAGCACGCAAAAATATTATATTTGGTAAATGGGTAAGACACGCTGGATGGTGGCCAGACTATCAAGTACGGTTTTTTAAAAAAGGAGCCGTCTTGTGGACTGAGAAAATTCATGGTGTACCTATGACCAAAGGAACGGGTGTCGATATAGAACCAACTGAAGATTTGGCAATTGTTCATCATCATTATCAAAACCTTGATCAGTATATAGAGAGACTTAATCGCTATACATCAGTAAACGCAAAGGAACTGTATATTTCCGGTACGAAGTTTGCCTTGTCAGATTGTATAAAACGACCGTCAAGAGAATTCATATCAAGATTTTTTGTAAGACATGGGATTAAGGATGGAATGTTTGGACTCGCTCTTTGTACCTTACAGTCCTTTTCAGAGCTTATACTATATCTCAAACTGTGGGAGCTGGAGGGATACACACGCGAACATATCAGTCTTCCCGAACTGGTTGCAGAAGTTCGGAAAGAAAGAAAACATGCGGCATATTGGTATTTCAATGAACTTCTCAAACAACCTCATACTATAATGGATGATATTTTATTGCGCATCAAAAGAAAATTAGCATCCAATGGCTAAAACAGCAGTTGTGGTAGTACACTATGGATCTCTCCAAGATACGAAGGAATGTATTGTTTCGCTGGAAAAATCAAAAGGATCAAAAAACAGAGAAATAATCATTGTCGGTAATTTGTCAACTCAACAGCTTGAGAAAGAGATTCCTCATCATCAAGTCCAAGTCCTACCTCTTTCTGAGAATAAGGGATTTGCCGGTGGAGTCAATACAGGCATAAAAAAGGCTTTGCAGGATTTGGCAGACTATGTCGTGGTATTAAATAATGATACGTTGGTGTCTACTGATCTTGTAGAGAATTTAAGTCAATACGCACGTGATCATCCTCAGGTGGGACTCGTTTCTCCGAAGGTGTACTTTGCAAAAGGTATGGAATATCACTTTGATCGTTATAAAGACAGCGAACGTGGACAGGTACTATGGTACGCGGGGGGAATGATAGATTGGAACAATGTCTATGCAACACATCGGGGTGTAGATGAAGTAGATAATGGTCAATATGACGATACGACTGAAACGGATTTTGCGACTGGTTGCTGTATGCTCATTCCTCGAAAAGTAATTGAACGAGTAGGATTTTTTAATGAGAAGTACTTTCTATATTTTGAGGATGTAGATTATAGCCTAAAAGTGAAAAAGGAGGGATTTAAAATACTGTACTATCCACAAGCGCATCTATGGCATAAAAATGCCGCCTCTTCTGGCAAGCCCGGATCGCCATTGCATATCTACTATCAAACTCGCAATCGAATGTATTTCGGTATGAACTATGCAACCTGGCGCACAAAAAAATCTCTTATTCTTGATAGTTTAAGAATGCTATCTAGGGGAGGTGCATATCGCAAAGGTGTAGTAGACTATTACTTGGGGGTGATGGGGAAACAATGAAACTCTCAGCAATTGTCATTACACGAAATGAACAAAACACTATCGCAGAATGTGTAAGACATTTATCATTCGCCGATGAGGTGCTTGTGGTAGACAATAATTCTTCTGACGCGACGGTGACAGTTGCTGAAAAAGCAGGTGCACGGGTAGTGTCCTACAAAGGACTGGACTTCTCGTATCTTCGCAATATTGGAAAAGAAAAAGCGAAAGGTGATTGGGTTTTGTATGTTGATGCAGATGAGCGGATTCCCAAAGAGCTCGCAAAGGAAATCGAACGTATTGTGAAAATGAAAGGAAAACATGTGGCCTATCGATTGCTTCGAAAGAATTACTATCTTGGAACGCCATGGCCGGGACATGAGAGCCTGGTGCGACTCATGGATAAAAATGCGCTTGTTGGCTGGCAAGGCTCATTGCATGAAACAGCCATGGTATCAGGATCAGTGGGAGAGCTTTCCATACCCTTTCTCCATTTCACTCATAGGGACCTTACGTCTATGGTTGCCAAAACAAACGAATGGTCAGATGTTGAAGCAATGCTTCGATACAAAGCGGGACATCCTTACATGACGTGGTGGCGTTTTTTTCGCGTGATGGTGAGTGCTTTTTGGAAATACTATGTTGAGGCGCAAGGGTGGCGCGCGGGGACAACGGGAATTATAGAAAGCGTGTATCAGGCGTTTTCTATGTTTATTACATACGCTAAACTTTGGGAATTACAAAACAAATCTGAGATTTCTCAAAAACCATGGGATCAGTCAGAAAGCTAAACATTGGATTTTATAGTCCCTATTTTCCAATGTTAGGAGGAGGAGAGCGCTACCTTCTCACTATTGCAAGTCTTTTTTCCGCAACTCAGAGTACATCACTTGTTATTGACCCATCAGTATTAAAGCGGATATTTACAACGTTTGGATTACAGGTTGAAAATACCATAATAATTCATCCTTATGAGTTTTTGTCACTAAATACGTTGAACAGATTTAGATACTTGAGAAAGTTTGATGCGTTTTTCTACACCACTGATGGAAGCGTATTTTTTTCCAGTAGTAAGAAAAATTATCTAGTCATACAGTCGCCTGCACATATTCCAGTTGCGACTATATTCAACAGAATCAAATTATCTAATTGGGAATCTCTATGCTACTCGTCTTTTATGAGAGATATCATACAAAAGCGATTAAGTCGAAACTCGCTCATAATTCCTCCCGCAATCGATAACATATTTTTTGATCAAAAAAGAGCAAAAAAACGAAACATAATACTTACCGTGGGACGGTTTTTCCCTCATCCTCACAATAAACGACAAGAAGTGCTTATAGAGGTATTCAAATCATTTGCCAAGAGAGCTCTATCCGGTTGGAAATTGGTTGTGGTTGGTGGATTGACTGAAGAGGGAGGTAATAAAGTTGTTGGGCAGTTGAAGAAATTAAGTGAAGGATCTGCCGTAGAGATTAAAGTAAACGTAGGGTTCAAAGAATTGTTAGAATTGTATAGAGAATCCAAAGTCTATTGGCATGCAGCGGGATTTGGTGAAGACTTGGAAACAAACCCAGAACGGGCCGAGCATTTCGGTATAACTACTCTTGAAGCAATGGCAAGCGGATGTGTACCAATCATATTTCCGGCTGGGGGTCAGGTAGAGCTGGTGCAAGATGGAGAAAACGGTTATTACTGGAAAACCCCACAAGAATTAATAGAAAAAACGGCTCTTTTGTCCCAGGATGATAAACTAACGCAATCAGTGGCCAGAAGAGCCAAAGAAAGCGCTCGTTTATATTCACTTGATAACCTGAAGACTTCTTATGAAAAACTTCTGGAGTAGAAGATTTTTTCCAGGTCTTATCGTTATTGTTGTTGCCCTATTTTTTTACCCTTTTTTGTTTCGCGGAAAAATTCCAATCCCCGCAGATACGATACTGGGACTTTATCATCCTTGGCGGGACGTAATTTGGGACGATTTGACAGCGGGAGTTCCTTACAAAAATCCGCTTATTACTGACCCTGTACGCCAGCAGTATGTATGGCGAAAACTAGCGATTGACCAATTGAGACAAGGAAAATTCCCCACATGGAACCCATACTCATTTGCAGGCACTCCGCTTATCGCAACGCTACAATCTGCATCGTTCTATCCATTAAACCTGCTTTTTTTACTTATTTCTTTTGATACTGCATGGGGCATACTTGTCGTGCTTCAATCGTTATTATCATGTGTATTCATGTATGGGTATCTTCGCACTTTGAAATTATCTGGTACGGGAAGTTTCATAGGCGCGTTCGTATTTGCCTTTTCGGGATTTTCAATTGCGTGGTTGGAGTGGAATACGGTTGTACAGACAATTCTCTGGCTACCATTGCTTTTGCTTTGTGTTGAGAAGATCAAAGATGAGTATAAGTCGCTTAAGTCATTTAAGTCACTTAGATGGGGAGGATTATTTATATTTGGATTATGCGCATCATTTTTAGCGGGACATTTACAAGTATTTTTCTATGTATTTATAACCACATTTGTATATATAGTTGCTAAGTTGTTGCAGTTGAAGGGAAAGAAAAGAAGTTTAGCAATTTTATTTTTTATTTTTTATTTTTTGTTTATAGTTATTACGTCTTTACAGTGGTTACCTACTTTCCGTTTTATAGCAGCAAGTGCGCGAGATTTTGATCAAGGTTCATGGTTAAAGGAAGGGTGGTTTATCCCGTGGCAAAATATCGTACAGTTTGTTGCTCCTGACTTTTTTGGTAATCCTACAACTGGTAATTACTGGGGAGTATGGAATTACGCAGAATTTGTAGGATACATAGGTATAGTCCCTCTCATTCTGGCTATTTATTCACTCTTTTTTAACAAAGGTAAAAAAACATTATTCTTCGGAACTCTATTTTTCCTAAGCCTTATTTTTGCATTCCCTACACCCCTTGCAAAGCTTCCTTATATACTAAATCTACCATTGATATCCACCAGTCAGCCTACCCGACTTCTTTCGCTTGCCGTATTTGCCCTTGCGATCCTTTCCGGACTTGGATTTGAGAAATGGCGGGAAGATAAAAACGTGAAAAGGGTCATTATTGCAAGTTTGATTCCTGTGGTGATTCTTTTGGGCTGTGCCATATTTGTTTTCTTTGCAAAATCCTGGGGTCTGAGTGTAGAAGTTGAAAATCTGCAAGTTGCCAAGAAAAATCTGATACTTCCGATGGGTATTTTCACCATATCCGTATTGGTATTTTTGTTTACCGCGAAAATTAGAGAAAAACATATCCCAATATTGTATGGTTTTATTCTGACATTGTTAATTGCCGACCTATTCCGATTTGGCTGGAAATTTACTCCTTTCACCAAACCCGAGTGGATTTTTCCCTCCACGAAAATCATAGAATTGCTACAAAAAGATTCCTATCCTTGGCGGGTAATGGCAGCTGACCAGCGTATCATGGCGCCAAATTTTTCTGTGGCATATAAACTTTACGATGTCTCAGGATATGACCCCTTGTATTTAAGACGGTTTGGAGAGTTTGCGGCTGCCTGGGGGCGAGATCAAGCTGATATATCAAAGGCTTCCTTCAATAGAATTCTTACTCCCGACAATATAAATAGTTTTCTCACGGATTTAATGGGGGTGAAGTATGTATTAACGTTGACAGATGTTAAATACTCTAATTTAAAATTTGTGATGAGTGAAGGCATTACGAATCTCTATGAAAATGTAGATGTATTTCCCCGTGCATTTTTTGTTGATAATATCGTACGTGTAGAAAATCCCCAACAAGAAATAGAAGAAATGTTTAGACTTGAGCGAAAACTGCAAGATACTGCAGTTACTTCGGATGACATTCCACTACAATCTTTCACCGGAGGATCAGATTCGGTAGACATAATTCTATACGAACCAAGTTTCGTTAAGTTAAAAACAACATCAGATAATAAAAAGTTACTTATTCTTACCGATGTGTATTATCCCACATGGAGAGTATATATCGATGGAGTTGAAAGTACTATCTATAAAGTAGACTTTACACTCCGTGGAATTGTTGTTCCAAAAGGCGAGCATGCCATAGAATTTCGAAACAAATTACTATAAATATATTAATACATTTATAGTACTAAGGGCTCGTTCCCGATGACATCGGGATTACGGCCCTTTGTGGCGAATCGAAAATAACAGAGTGTAAACGTTATTTTCGAGTTTGCCCTGAGTATGAAAATAAGTGTTGTTATTCCCAATTTCAATGGCAAGAAACTTCTGGAGGAAAATCTTCCAAAAGTGTTGAAAATTTGCCTTGGGTGCGAGGTGATTGTGGTGGATGATGCATCAACGGATGGCAGCGCCGAGATGATTGCCAAAAAATTTCCTCAAGTAGAATTACTGCATCGACCAAAAAACGAAGGATTTTCATCTGCAGTTAATGATGGAGTGAAAATTGCGCATGGAGAGCTTGTTTTTCTTCTTAATAGCGATGCATATCCTGATGAGTTTGATCAGGCATCAATCGAGCACTACTTCAAAGATTCCGAGACGTTTGCCGTTGGGTTACTACAGAAATCGGTTGAAGATGGAAAAATTATGTTACGTGGGAGGGGAATAGGGTCATTTAGACGAGGCTTCTTGGAACACGCGCGAGGTGAAATCAACAATAGTTCAACACTATGGGTATCCGGGGGAGCTGGAGTCTTTCGAAAAAGTATTTGGGGTAAACTTGGCGGTCTATGTACTCTCTACAACCCATTTTATTGGGAAGATATTGATTTGTCCTTTCGAGCCAGAAAAGCTGGGTATAAAATTTATTTTGATACCAAAAATTTTGTTGTACATAGTCAGAACGAGGGGAGTATCCGATCCTATTTTAGTATTAGTAAGATAAAAACAATTGCTTATCGCAATCAATTCTTTTTCGTTTGGTTGAACATCTCCGATTCTATTTATCTTTTTTCACATGTATTATGGACGAAATACTATCTTCTTAAATCGTTGATTAGAGGAGACAGGGCGTTTGTTAAGGGTTTTTTCCTTGCTATTTTTAAGTTTACAGAAGTATTGCGCATTCGAGGAAACAATAGTAAATTATGGAAGATTTCAGATAGGGAAATGATAACTGCAGAATAGCCTCAATTCGGCAAGATTTGGCAATATTAGGCAGCATCTGGCAATATCCGGCAGGTTTTGGTAAGATGATTTCATGCAGATTCCTCCTCAATATTCACTTACCGCTTTCCATATTGGGACACTTTCAAAAATAGAAGCAAATCGGCTGCTGCTTTCCGGTTTACCATCTTCCTCCCACGTCAAAGAAAAGATTCAGCGGATGAGTATCCTGAAAAGTTCTCTATACTCAGCGAGAATCGAGGGTAATCCTTTACGACTTGAAGATGTGGAAATCTCATACGACACCAAGCACAAAAAAGAGATCTTCAACATCCTGGATGCAATCAAATTCCTGGAAAAGAATTCTGCCGACAGCCAAAAGATTGATGAGTCATTGATCTGGCAACTACATGAGAGAGTCATGGACGGATTGACGAGTGAATTAGGCAGATGGCGCAGCGAAATGGGGGCAATATTCAACCAGGCGGGGGTTGCCGTCTATGTTTCACCTTCGCCAAATCAATTACCGAAACTTATAACGCAACTCTTGCGATACGCAAACGGCGCTGTTGAGCCATTTCCAATGGTAACCGCACTCATTGCCCATCTCATCTTTGAGAAAATCCATCCGTTTCTGGATGGCAACGGGAGAGTGGGGAGGCTCCTTATCCAAGCAATTCTCAAAAACAAAAACGTCCAGTTTCCCCTGCCAATTGTCTTGGAAGAGTATCTTGACGGGCATAAGGATGGTTACTACCATGCTCTGGAAATCGGATTGCGGGATACGAGCGCATACCTTTCGTATATGCTGGAAGCAGTATTGGTACAGTCTGAAAAACTCAAAAACGAATTACTCAATCAGACGCAGCAAAAGGATCAGTGGCTTCTCCCTCCCCGTCAGGAGGAGATTGTTAATGTAATCCGTGATCATGGAGATGTGACGTTTGACTTCATCAGGAGACGTTTCCTGCGAGTTCCAGCACGGACACTACGCTATGATATGAAAAAGCTTGCTGAAAAGGGGATTATCGTAAAAATCGGTTCCACTCGCGGTAGCTTCTATCGACTTAAACAAAAGGTATCAACGTAATTCATCCCCAAGGGTGTAATACTTGACCCTTGGAACATTATATTTTCGAAGTGAGATCTGCTACAATAGCCGCATGTGGCGGGCGAAAGTCCTGCTTTTTGGTATTGTAGCCCTGGCAGCAGTTTTGCGACTGTACCAGTTGGGTGCAATTCCTCTTGGATTAGAGTGGGATGAAGTTGCCTTGGGTTACGATGCCTACTCGATACTTCATACGGGAAGGGATCAATTTGGTACGTTTCTTCCCAACAATTTTCGTTCCCTTGATGATTGGAAACCTCCACTTTATGTGTATTCTGCAGTACCCGCTGTAGCAATTTTTGGACTGAGCGAGTTTGCTACACGGCTTCCGGCAGCGGTGTATGGAATCGTGGCTGTGTTTTTGACGTATTATCTGGTTAGGGAACTCTTTAGGCTGGAATATCAACGTGTCGCGTTACTGTCTTCATTCTTTTTGGCGATATCTCCCTGGCACTTGCAGTTTTCTAGAGCAGCATTTGAGACAAATCTATCAGTGACCGTTACCATTGCCGCCGTTCTTACTTTTATTAGAGGAGTAAGAGGGAATAATTTGCTGTTTCTTCTCTCATCTGCACTTTTTGGTCTTGCTCTTTTCTCATATCACTCAACGCGTGTGGTGACACCTCTTATCTTACTATCTTTACTAATTATTTTCCGACGACAAATACCTGCGAAAAAATGGTTGCTAGGATTTATGACAATTTATACAGTTTGCTGGATTTTCTTTTTTCCCATAGCCACAAACCGAGATGCTCAGATTCGATTCATTGTCACTAATGACCTTAAGGTCTCAGAAAATACCAAGAGAGCAACAGATGAGATAATCAAGGATATAGAGCTGGGTGAAGACCAAGGATTGGTAGGGAAGTTATTTCATAACAGAAGGTTTGCCATCTTCACCTACGATAATGTCAAAACTGTCATCCGACACTATTTATCACATTTTTCGCCAGAGTTTCTTTTCGTGAAAGGTGATGCACCGCTCCATCACGCGCCTGGATTTGGAATGGCGTATTTCTTTGATGCGATTTTTATTCCAGCAGGTTTACTGTATTACCTTTTTGTCCTTCGTAAACGGGGGAATGCTGTTCTTCTGTTATGGATGTTATTTGCTCCAATACCAGCATCAGTTACCTGGCAAGCACCTCACTCTGTAAGAAGCGAGATTATTTTACCCACTCTTTCCATTTTTGCGGCATTGGGATTATACGGAATTGTTAAATTATTGGAGATAGAATGGAGAGTGCTTACGAAAGTTGCAATACTAATTCTAGTACCAATTATTACTTGGGGAGTAGGGTCTTATTTACACCAATATTACATTCACACTAACTTAGAGCTATCAAAAAACTGGATGTATGGGAGAAAAGAGGCCGTTTCTTATACGCAAGAACATAAAGATGAATATGACAAGGTTTGGGTTTCTCTCAATGTAGATATGCCATTAAACTTCTGGCTTTTTTACTCCCAGTATTCTCCCGAACAATATTTAGTTGAAGGGGGAACTCATTCAGGGGGATTTGCGGATGAGGAAAACAAGTTTGACAAATACGAATTTCGCAATTTTGACTACCATAATCTTCCTTACGACCAACGACTTCTACTGGTTGGAACATCTAAGGACTTCCCACCAGATGCCAAAAGAGTTAAGACGATTTACTACCTCAATGGTGAAGAAGGAATTATTATCGCCGAAAATTGAGGTATGCTGACAAAAAAAATTGTATTGGTGACAATTTTTCTTTTTGTTCTCTCCCCATGGGTACTGCGGGGCGGAGGCGACATATACGCAGGCAGTTTTGCCCAGTTTCTGTCCTTCAAATTATTGTTTTTTGACGCTTCAATTTTCCAAAACATCGGAAAAGAAACGGGAGTGGTATATCCATCATTTCTCCCTTTTGCGGCGCTTGGCGTATTCAGTTTGATGAAATCGGGAAAAATTAGCGCTATTCTCACGTTTTTGGTTTTACTGGTCATTTCATCGGTGTCACCAGGTCAGCTTATTAAACTTGAATTTTTTGTCGTAGTCGCCTTACTATCATATTTCGCTGCAATAGGGCTTATCACAGTCAGAAGACAAAAAGCTTTGTCTTTGCGTGCCGTTTTGTGGTTGGGAGCTTTGGGAATTATCTACGAAATCGGTCAATATATTCACTATATCCAAATTCACTACTTACAGGATATGCTGACACTTGGTGTTTTTTAATATGATGAAAAAAAGAGTATTTTTCTTGCTTTTAATACTCGTCTTTGCGGCTGCTTTGCGACTCTATCGTCTAGGGAGTATCCCGCCATCGCTTTATAGTGATGAAGCAAACCAACTCTACAATGCATATTCAGTTCTTACCACTGGCAAAGATGAACATGGGAAGTTTCTTCCCTTTTCATTTCGATCCTTCGGAGACTGGAAACCACCATTGCAGACGTATCTTATGGTACCCTTCGTATGGCTTTGGGGACCAAGTGAAGTTGCAGCTCGGGCACCGTCTGCTGTACTGGGTGTAGGATCGATTGTAATAACATTTTTGCTAGTTTTAGAGCTAAGTTTTGGAAAACGTTTCAGACATAAACTCGCACTTTTTAGTGCATTCGCTTTATCGATATCTCCATGGCACGTGCTTGAAAGCCGAGCGGCTATGCTTGTTGTCGTTGCGCTTTTTTTCTACATTATAGGAGTGTATTTTTTTATCTACGGACTACGAAGAAACGCAGTATTTCTGGTTTTGTCATTACCAATGTTTGTTTTTTCCACTTATTCGTATTATGGAATGCGACTGGTGGTTCCACTCACGATCCTTTTCTTCGCCACGTTAAGACGGCGAGATATATTTTTTCACCTACGTTTAATAGGTTTGTCTGCAATTTTCGCGAGCTTTCTACTTCTACCTCTTGGTATTTCTTTTTTGAAGGAACCTGATGTTGTTTTGGGTAGAGCTCGCACTGTGAGCGTGTTTTATGATCAAGGGATTAAACTTCGACGATGGGAGCTATCCACTTCAGATGCATTTAAAACCCCATTGTGGTTGACTAGCTTATTACATAATAACTACTATCTTTATGAAAAGGACATTGCCCGGCGTTTTTTTTCTCATTTGGAACTAGAATTTTTATTTGTAAACGGTGATCGCGCACAGCCGTTTCAAATACCTGGTATAGGGGTACTTCTTGCCACAGATGCACTCCTTTTGCCTGTTGGTTTATATTGGTTGATAAGAAACTTTGGGAGATGGAAACTTGTCCTCGGGTTGTGGGCTATTACAATAGTTCCAGCAGCACTTACATTTCTTACTCCAGCAAGTAACCGATCGTTCAACGCGAGCGTCCCAATGGCTATTGTGAGCGCGGGAGGTTTGTATGCAATTATTAATTTCACCTTGAAGGAGTTCCCTCGACTTCGCTCGGGACAGGCATGGCTTCATCCGCCAGCCGGCGGATTCAGCCTGCCACCTTCCAGGTGGGTTAGCACACTAATTATTTCGTTTGCCATTTTGATATGTTTTGCTTATTTTCTCCGTCAATATTTTCATGTACTTCCCACACAACATGCCGATTGGTGGAACTGGGGTTGGAAAGAGGCATTTGCGTATCTGAAAACTGTTGACGGAAAGTACGATTCAATTGTTGTGTATGATCGGGGTATGCCATATATTTATATGGCACTCTACCAGGAAAAACCACCGGAATACCTCATGCAAAATTCTGTACGCACGTATCACCCGGATCAGTTCGGCTATGAGCATGTCGATTCGCTAGGTAAGTACCTGTTTAATCATGAATTAGACTGGTCAAGTGTTAGGGAAAACATGTTACCACGCAGTCTATATGTCATTCCCGCTGATTTGGCACAAGAGGATAGAGGGTACTCACATCTAATAACTTACCCAGACGGCAAACCTGCTATAAAATTTTTTAAAAATGAATATTAATTTCAAAAAGTATCAAAAACTAATTTATGGAGTATGTATTGTATTAACCGTTATCGGTATTATTTTACGATTTGTAAATCTAAGATATGGGACCCAATTTACCTGGGATCAAGAAAATTCACTGGCTTTCCCTGCACAAGAAATTCTTGTTCATCACAAATTACCATTGATAGGAGCAAAAACTGGTGTTGGAGATTTGTTTCTTACCCCTTTTTACACCTATGCAATTACCCCTTTTTTCTATCTTTTTAGGATGGATCCAATCGCAGGGGCCGTTTCAGCGGGATTTTTTGCTTTATTTACGATTGTAACTGCATATTATTTGCTTAAAAATCAAATAGGGTCAAACTCGGCTTTAATGTTTGCACTTATCTGGTCGGTATCGCCTCAAATGGTTATATCGGACCGAATACCTTGGAATGTTAATCTATTGCCACTAGCCGCAATACTCACGTTTTCTGGCTTATGGAGCTTGATTGAAAAAGTGTCGATTAAAGGATGGATAACTGTTGGAATAGGGTTATTTTTGGGAACAACATCCCACTTCAGCGTGATATTTCTTATTGCGTATGTTGGAACGGTACTCTTGGTCTACAGATTATTACATGTCAGGGGGATACTCATTCTTTTACTATTTTTAACCACTGCTATTACACCATTAATTGTCTTTTCACTACGACACCAAAATTTATTACTTCACAATCTTTATTCTTTTATTACTCACGCGTCAACTTCACCTACCTCTATACTTGATCGAATTGGTTTCACTCTTGCCACGATTCTACAGATAATTGGAAATACTGTGATTCCTGATGCAGGTATTTGGGTAGTGAGAACTGCTGGAATTTTAATTATCTTGGTGATATTCCTATATCGTAAACACTTGGTGCTCAAAAGATTCGCACCGCTCTTTGCGATTCTTTCCGTTGTGTACTTAATTGGTTATTCACTGTATCAAGGAAATGTACCGGAGTACTATTATCAGGGATTGACGACAGTTACTGCGATAGGTATCGGAATTCTATTGGCGCAGTTGGTTACGGTTCATTCCAAAACAAGAGTTCTTATTATTGTATATGCAACTTTTCTTTTTTTACAGTCATTGACGCTCGTTTCACAGGTTAATCCTCATAGCATTGGAGTAAAAATGGGTGTGGTTGATACAATTGTTGCACATGCGGGAACCAGTAATCAGGTAGAAGTAGTTTATGACATGGATCTAGGTTGGAGTTTTGGATTTGAGTATCTTTTCGCTTATAGAGAATCTACTGTCACAAGAAATAGCAGCCGGAATGCGTATTGGATTAGTTATCCGGTTGCCAGGTTTCCCACGAAACCCGATATTACTCTACACAACTTTGCCATAGGGTATCCAACAACATCGGATGAAATACTCTCAACTAAAGATGCAATTTTTTACTCCAACCTTTTTAGTATGCGAATACCAAGAAATTGGGTTATACTTTCATGTCCCTCGATTGATTACGATTCATACATCATGTCAAGCGATCCTACTGTAAGCTGTAAGAATACACAACAAAATATGATGATCCATAACCTTCCCAGCTGCAGTGAAGAACTTTTCCAACATGCCAATAAAGTAAAACTACCAAACGGAATGCAATTCTATGATGTGGATATAAACGATCTCCCGTTAGAAAGCTACACTCAACAAGGCAGAGCTATGGTTGCATTTTTTGAAAAAGACCGATGTATATCTTTTGAAACACATGCCTTGACGTATTCACAGAATTTCAAAGAAATCCTTACAACTTTGAGATTAAGGCCGCTGTGAGAAACATAAAGTGAAATAAATTTGAAATGAAACAAAAACTCTTATTTATTTTTGTGATTATTCTTACTCTGAGTTTGCGATTGTTTAAGGTGGGAGATGTACCGGCAACATTGTATGGTGATGAGCAGGCGTTTGCTTACAACGCATATAGCATTATGCTTTCGGGAAAAGACGAATACGGAACGCCGTTCCCTCTCGAATTCCGATCATTTGACGACTACAAAGCTCCGATACCAGTCTACGGTCTTGTACCATTCATACGTATCTTAGGATTGAATGCATTTGCAATACGACTTCCTGTTGTAATTGCTTCTGTGCTGACTGTTTTTGTGACGTATTTTCTGGTACGAAGATTTCTGGCGCCAAAAGTCGCTTTAATCTCAGCGTTTTTTCTTGCGATTTCTCCTTGGTACATACATTTGTCACGTGGATATTTTGAAGCGACTATTGCGCTTTTCTGGTTTATAGTCGGAATCTATTTTTTCATCAGAAATGGAAAATTAATCAGCAAATTGATAAGCATGTTGTTTTTCGCAATGGCTATTTATAGTTATTTTACCCCCAGAATTCTTATTCCAATATTTATAGTATTTCTTATTTTCTACGAAGCTATATTGTCTAAATCATTTCAAAATGCAAAGAGCGTTTTGTTAAAAAATGTTGTGCCAATTCTGTTGCTCATAGTACTTGCGTTTCCACTCACTTATTCATCTTTTTTTGGCAAAGGGCTGACGCGATTTCAAAAGCTCTCTGAAAGCATGTACTCTAATGTAGTGCACACGGTAAACAGAGAACGTGCTACGTCTAATCTTCCATTATCTATAAATACATTGCTTCATAATAAACTGACAGTCCGTTTGAGGATGATAAAAGATAACTACTTAGAACACCTTTCCCTCAACTTCTGGTACATATTTGGAGACAACTCACTTCGTTATTTCACCGGTAACATGGGGATGTTTTACCTTGTTGAGTTGCCGTTTTTTATAGTCGGTTTATGGAGCATGTGGAAAAGACACAAACAAGCCGCATTATTTTTTGTGAGCTGGATACTTCTGGCGCCCATTCCTGCGGCACTTGTAGGAAGATCTTTTGCTGTCCGAAGTCTTGCGATGCTGCCCGCACCATTTATTTTTGTAGCCTATGGGATGAAGAATTTAGTTGACTATATTAACCGGCGCTTTCTTAATTCCTCCACCTCGGGGGAGTCCCCTTCGCAGTCGCTCAGGGCAGGTATTCAGCCACCCCCGAGGTGTCTTTACCGCTTAGGGTTTCTAGGGGGAATCTCGCTTATATTTTCAGCTTCACTGTTATTTCACCAGATCAAATATTATTTTGAATACCCTGTCTATGCAGCCACGTGGTGGGGATGGGAAAACAAAGCAGCCATAGATTATTCGAAGGAGAGGGAAAATCAATACGATTACATATTTTTGTCAGACTTCTATACAGGTATGCCTCTTACATTTGCTGTCTATAACCAGATTGATCCACTTGTGTATCGCCAAGCAGTGTATAACCCCATAACGCTTGCCGATGACAGGCACCTTATACAATTAGGAAAATATTTTATTGGGTCACTTGATATTGATTCTTCTCGACTTGAGAGCGGTATTATACCCTCAAGAAGTCTCTATATTGGAAGACCCGAAGAAGCACCTTCAGATGAAACTATTCGTTCACCTGATGATGGTAGGACTCTCTTTAGAATTTATAAGACAAATTAATGGCAATTGTAATCTTTTTCATTTTTACGCTCATAATACTTTTTGTTCCGGGTGCTGTATTTTTATCAATAGCTGGAATTGAATATAGACGAATGGATCCACTCATTATGTTCGGACTGTCTACAACGTTGGGAATGATTGCTATCACGCTATTTGCTTTTTTTGTACGTTTTCTAGGTTTTTCAAATGCTTTTGTAACAATTATTCCTATTCTTTCTATCACATTTATTTTAATAAAACAAAAGAAGTACAAAAAGAGCATCTTTGCAGTTCTTACTCGTGTATTCACTCGCACTCATCGGGTCATTTTGATGGTTTTAGTTCTCGGAGTTTTGACTCAAAATCTGGCACTTTTTCGAGGCGGTATTGCCGCAAGACAAGGATACCTCTATCCGTCACTTCACGATACCATGTGGAATGTCGCTCTTGCCAACGAGCTTTATCATCATTATCCACCGCAGCATCCTGCGATGTCAGGAGTTCTTTTGAAAAATAATCATTATTTTTATCCTTTATTTTTATCAATCGCTCGATCTCTGACACAAATTGATACAATTTCTCTTTATTACCGATTTGGCCCAATACTTGTCTCACTTCTGTTTGGTATAAGCCTATATGCACTCGCTTCACAATTTAACACAAATACTTTTTTCAGGGCCATTGCTTTATTTCTGGGGTACTTTAGCGGTAATGCCGCGTTTGTTCTTCCTCTTATTCTTGAGCATACAGTAGACTGGAGAGGAAGTTCGTTTTTTGCCGATCAGCCATTTGATCAGATAATCAATCCTTATTCAGTCTTTGGGTTTACACTTTTACTATTTGTAGCATACTGTCTTTTTGAAGCATTTCGCCAAAAAGAACGCACACACAAAGCTTGGATAATTATGTCATCGATTTTTGTCAGTACTCTCTTTGGATTCAAAGCGTTTGGTGGTGTCATTGCAGTTTTCTCATATTTTTTTGCATTTTGCGTATTTAGTTTACGGAGAAAATCATTAGCTCTTGTCCTACCCACAATTTTTACGATTGCATTTGCGTATATAATTTTTGCTCTTACTACAACTGCCGGAGCAAAACTGCGGTGGGCTCCGGGATGGATTCTTACCCAAATGTTATCTTCCGATAAACTCAATATGCTTGGTCTGGTGCAAATCGAGAGTTATTACAGAGATATAGGTAATTTTCTTGGTCTTTTTAAACTCAAGTTGTTTGAGCTCTCAATTTATTTATTGGGAAATTTGGGAGTTAGAATTCTTGGTATTGGGGCGCTTATTTGGATCGGAATAAAAAAGTCCAAGTTTTACGAAAAGTTTGAGTTTCCTCTTTTATTTATTTGGTCAGCAATAATAAGCTCTATTGGGATACCGCTTTTGTTTAATTTGGGAGCAAATGCGTACAACATTGTGCAGTTTACTCCTTATGCTCTGGTCGTTCTGGCTATTGTGACGGCCTTCGGTGCGTATTTATTTCGATTGCATTTTACACGAAGGAAGCATTTCGTGATTGGAAATCTGATTGTGATTATCATTGTCTTTTTGGCCATTCCCGTGAACGTGAAAAATATTCTTAGCAAACTCGGGATGCCCGAACATGTGATTCCACGAGAAGAAGTCCATGCGCTTTGGGTAGTAAGGGAAAAAAGTAATCCAGAAGATGTCATCCTTATAGATCCGACACAATTTAACAATGACCCTATTTATGTATCAGCATTGTCTGAGCGCAGACTCTACCTTGGAAGTAATGACTATATACGTCAGACGGGAAATGATCCGACTGATCGATTAGTTTCTGTAAAAAAAATCTTTCAAGAATCGGAATCTACTCCAAAAGATTTGGGCATACCTTTTAATTTTGTATATATTCTAAAACCGCACACCAACAAAAACATACAGACGATGTTTGAATCACAAGGTTTTACGGTTCTTTTTGAAAACAGCAGGGTACTTATTCTCAATAAATAAATGAAGCAGACGCTACTACATATTTCAATTCTAGTTCTTGCGTTTGTGCTCCGTGTGTACAAACTGGATGTGGTACCTCCGTCAATTTCCTGGGATGAAGCTTCGTTGGGATACAATGCATACACCATAGCAACGGAAGGCACTGATGAGCATGGCGAAAAATATCCCCTTGCCCGATTTGAAGCATTTGG
>Ga0213870_1000106_pt1 | contig 41827 bp, 38 predicted proteins | sample WICALVC2017_Meta_FD_160119 | JGI IMG/M metagenome (GOLD analysis project Ga0213870, IMG submission 160119) | Freshwater microbial communities from subterranean cave lake in Wind Cave National Park, South Dakota, United States - WICALVC2017 | ecosystem: Environmental > Aquatic > Deep subsurface >...
TCAGTGATGAGAAAAATAGTACGTATTCATTTTCTTTATCAATCCTCAAAAATTCTTCAACCAACCGCATTAAATATCCCGCCACTCCCGTCCCCTCATACGCCACTTGACTAATATCAATCCCAATCCTCATTTCTTAATTGTATCAAAAATATCAGATTATTGAAGCTCCATTTATCCCTATGTGCGAAGCTATTCCACCCCCGAGGTGAAAACATATTGACACCTAGGGAAGAATACTATATTCTGAAAGAGCATGCCGAGAAGATTAGTTCCTTTAGTAAATAACGAAGTTTACCATATCTACAATCAAGGTCAAGATAAAAGACCTACGTTTACGGATCATCGTGAGTATTCAAGAGCGCTCACAGCTATTAGTTTCTATCGATATAAAACCAGTATTAAACTTTCCACATTTTTAAATCTCCCTCCAGACGAATCAGAAATATTTATCTCGTCTCAATTAAACGAAATGCATAAGCAGGTTGCAATTCTCTCCTTTTGCCTAATGCCGAACCATTTTCACTTTCTCGTCAAACAACTTAATAATAATGGGATTTCACGCTTTGCAGGAAACTTTCAGAATAGTTATACGAAATACTTCAATACTAAACGCGAAAGGAAAGGCTCCTTGTTTCTCGACCAGTTTAAAGCAGTAAGAATAGAAACCGATGAGCAGCTTATTCATACTTCACGATACATCCATCTCAATCCTTATTCATCTTACGTAGTAAAGACTATAAAAGAAACACTAAATTATCCCTGGTCATCACTTAGGGAATACGTTTATCCTAGTATTTCCGATATCTCAGATAAAAACCTCATTCTTTCATTTTTCAAAAATTCAAATGCCTTTAAGGATTTTGTTTTGGATAATGCATCTTATCAAAGAGAACTAGAAAAAATAAAACATCTAGTGTTCGAAAAAGAGTAAGAATCCCTATGTGCGAAGCTATTCCACCCCCGAGGTGGAAGTGGAATCTATATAAAGATAAAAAAGTACCGCTGTTAAAAAATTGCCGTTGCGTATTATGCGATCCGCTTTTATACAATTTTTGAAACTTCAATCCCAATTTTCATGTTTATCTTTTTTGAATAAAACTAACAAACCTAAGAAGTTCAACCAAAAGTCCCAATCGCTGCGCTTTACGTTTTTCCAAAAAAATCTCTTTAGCATCTACTTCCTCGTTTTTCTTTTGAATCTTAGGATATGAAAATGGAACAGTAATACTTTGTACTCTTAGCCCTTTTTTAAAAGCTAATAAGACAGGGAAATAGAGAGCGTTTGACCACTCGTCTACATCAAAATATTCAGAAGATAAAACATTATATTTTCTCATAAACAAAGCTACTATCTTTGGATCATTTTTAAAAACCCTTGGACCAAAAAACATATCGTAATCAGAAGAATTATTATTTATTAAACCATTCGTACGTAAAATTTCATTGTAAAGTCTATTTCCTTCTACTTCTGACTCATACATGTAATCTGGGTATGTAGATTTAAAAAGCTCTTCGTTTCGTTTTGGCAAAACCATATCTGCTTGATTTTCTATTATAGGTTTTACAATGTACGGCATACATTCTGTAAGAAGTGACAATTTCTCTGGTTCCGAAAGCACAATTACTTTTACTCCAACAAGCTTTGATGCGGCTTTAACGGCTTGACGCTTGGCAGGAGACCTTTTTTTGCCTCTTCTTCTCAAAATTTTAATATTTCCTATATTACATAATTCTTTATAAAATGTTCTTGGGGTTTTTCCATTAACTACAACAATTTGATAACCCAGCTTTTTTGCTGTCCTAACAAATTCAAGTGCCAAATCTCCTCTCACTTTATCTGTATGTTTAACGCTTTTTAATCTCCCCTTATACCACTTAGGATAATATGTCGTTGCCGCGACCGCGACTGATTTAGGATCAAAGGCCGTACTACGAAGCATAATAAGCTAATTATATAACAAACGACGAAGAAACAGTAGCGTGTACAAAATGACTTATAGTTTGACTTTGTTTTTCATTTTTTGATACAATGTTTTCTATGACTGAAAAATTACGAAGAGACGAACACCCAGCATTTCCTGAGCTCTTCCTTGATCCAAGAGTAGTTGATGCACTGCGGGGTGAAATTTCTGAACCAATTCAAACAATTTCCCACAAACCGGGACAGGAAGGCAAACGAGTTGAAATTCGCCTTGTAAAAGAAGGGGCTGGGCATTTTGGGCTTACCGATTGGCAGGACAATAAAGAATGGGCAGGAATTTTTAATCACGTTCTTATTAGTACTCGTTATTCTGTGCATCTTGCGCAAAAAATGGCACAAGCAAGTCAGGTGGTAAACCCTCAAAAGATCCTAAATGGAATGATTGTATCTCATGCGGGAAGAAGACAGTGGGACGAAGCTGGTTGGTACCCAGAAGCTGTCAAAGATGCACAAAAGAAAAGAAGTATCTCGAATGAAACATTGGGTATGCAGCTTATCCAAGGCAAGGTTCCGCAAGAGGCTTTTGAATTAGTTGTCGCATTAGGGCATAATGTCGAAGGTTTTTCAGTTGACCCATCAATTTATAACTCATGGGATTTTAAACTTGCAATTTATGTTGACCATAGAACAACTCAAAAGTATGAACCACTTAACACAAGAATGGGAGATTTTTTGCTTGGAAACTTCTTTAAAAGAGGCGAGGTGACACCAGAAGTAAAAGAACGCGTCTATACTGCGGTCGGGAATGTTATTGAGAAAGAAAAAGATTATCGCTTAGGAAAAGTAGGAACAGAACCCGTATCATTGGATGAAGCAGATCAAGTTGCAGAACAAGTAGGTGCAAATCCAAACTCAGAACGGTTAACACGAAGAGAACTGATGCGTCTCATTTTACAAGATGCCGATACAGAAGCAGCGTTAATCCAAGCAGGTATTGATCCGGATAATATGAGTGATGAAACAGCTCCCATGCCGAAATGGGAAGATGAATTGAGAAGAAAATATGTAGAAGCGGCAAAAGATTCAATCATTAAACGTCTCGATACACATTATGAGGATTTACCTCTTACTATTGGATCCGAATTAGTTGCTGTTGATCCTTTTGTATTAGATCAAATACAATCCGAATTTCCCCAAAATACATGGTGGGGACAACACGCAAGACAGCTCTTTAATTCATTTTACTCTTCATTTTAATTAATTGCAGAATAATTGCAAATAGAAAAAATGCTGCGGCGTACCAGGTGAGGCGTTCTGCGGTAAAGAAAATCCAAAAAGAAAAAAGAGGGATAGATAAGACAAGGCAAATAATCCCAGCTACAACCATCCATTTTGGATCGCGTTTGAAAAGTAGAAGCGTAAAAACAATAAAAAAAATAATATCTTGAATCTTCATATCTAAAGTATGCTACTACGTAGTAAGATACTTTTAATCTTTTTCACTCTTGTACTTTAGAAGCACACTTTCCTCTTCGTATTCTTTAATATTTCGTTTTTGCGAAAGATTTATCATTAAATCCGCCAAGAAGCCAGTAAAAAATACCTGAAGTCCAGAAAGAACAAGTAGCATCCCGAAAAACAACAAAGGCCTTCTTCCAATTGTTTCTCCTTGGAAACGGAGCGTAACAAGATAACCTAGTATAATTATTCCTATTGTAAACAATAATCCTCCTGCTAGCCCAAAAAAATGCAAAGGTCTTTTGCTATAACGATTCAAAAAAAGCATAGTAAACATGTCAGGAAAGTCTTTTAAGATTTTTGAAAATCCAAACTTTGATTTCCCAAATTTTCTACTGCTATGAACTACAGGAACTTCTGTTACCTTAAATCCCTCTTGATGAATTAATAGAGGAATAAATCTGTGCATCCCTCCATACAACCGCAGACTTTTTGCGGCATCTCTTTTAAATGCTTTCAATCCGCAGTTATAATCATGAAGCCTCGTTCCCCAAAAAAAAGACGTAAGCAGATTAAATATCTTAGATGGAAAAACCTTAAGTGATGAATCTCGCCTTTCTTTTCTCCAGCCGCACGCAAGATCCCAGCCATTCTTGATTTTTTCTAAAAGTTTTTGGATTTCGGTTGGTTTATCCTGCAAGTCTGCATCAAGAGTTATTATATAATCACCTTGTGCTTTTTGGAATCCAAAGGTTAACGCCTCTCCCTTCCCTTGGTTTTTTCTAAAAGAAAAAATCCTAACTGAACTATTTTTTTTGACAATATCCTTAAGAACTTCTAATGATGAATCCGTTGATCCATCATCAACAAAAATAATTTCATAAGACTTATCAAGCTGTGGCGCAATTCGGAAAAGCTCTTTGTAAAAAATTGGGAGGCTCTCTTCCTCATTAAAAACAGGGATAACTACGCTTAGCATACGGCTATTTTACCATTTTTATGGATTCAAACCAAGCAGAAGGCTACAAATAGTGTTTTAGGTGTTTTTTATAAAAATCTGCCGTCTTTTTAATTCCGTCTTCAAGACTCACGACTGGTTTCCATGAAAGAACTTTTTCTATTTTTTCTGAAGTTGAGTAAAAATCAGGAAAATCAACACTTTTTAATGCTTCTGGAAAAGGACATATCTCGGATTTTGTGCTTGGAATTTTTTTTTTAATCATTTTTACAATATCAATAAGTGAGGTTGCCTTTCCCGTACCTACGAAAAAAAACTGTCCATCCGCCTTTGGACTCATAGCTTTTACAAATGCATCTACAACGTCGCTTATATATATATAATCACGTGTCTGCTTACCATCACCATAAATTGGCAAAACTTTGCCTTGGAGGGCGTAAGCTACAAATAAGTTAAGAGTGCCATAATGATTACTTTTTATTTGGCACTTCGGACCATAAACGTTATTTAGTCTTAAAGAGGTTGCTCTAAAACCGTAATCACTTCCAAAAAGGAAACAGTAACGTTCAGCCGTTAACTTATTTATGCCATATATGTCTTTAGGGTTTTCTTGATGTTTTTCGTCAACCGGAAGATAATTAGGTTTCCCAATAACCCCTCTACTCCCTGCAAAAATAATCTTAGGCTTATTTACTTCCTTTCGAATAGCATCTAGAATATTGAGCGTACCCAAACAATTAATCTCTGTGTCAAGGACGGGGTCTTCCATAGATATGATTCTTCCTGTTTGGCCAGCGAGATGGAATACAAGATCCTTGCCATTAACAGCTTTTTTAACAGCTTCTTCGGAACGGATATCTCCTTCAATTAAATCTATCTTTGATCTAAATCTCTCTAAATTGAATTCATTTCCACCATATGGTGCAATCATCGCGTCTAAAATCGTAACCCTTGCACCATTTTCAACCAGCTTTTCTGCAAGATTGCTTCCAATAAAACCCATGCCTCCTGTGATAAGAATTTTTGCTCCTGAAATATTTTTCATATGTTTACGTCAGAAAAAAGTTTTTTCTTTTTCACAAAATAGTCAAAAACAATAGAACCTTTATAAAGAGGGGCGTTAATTATCCCGCTTTGAAAAAATTTTAGTCTCTTAGTAATAATTTTTGGCAAAAGAACAACCACAGCTAAATATGAAAACCCCACAGGTATAATGTGTAAAATGCTTTTATTAAAAATATAGAAAATGATACTTAAAAATTCAAGAAAAATCCTATATGGCAAAAGAGGAAGTACGTACTTTAAAGGAAGACATTTAAAATATAAGATTAGATGGTTTCTATGAATAAGAAAAGTTTTTCTCCCTCGAACCTTCTTCCATGATACTTCACCTTTGTGATATACCGTTGTGTCGGGAAAAAACAAAACACGGTACCCCATTTTCCATAATTTTAAACACATATCAACTTCCTCAGCGTATGCAAAGTATATCGGATCAAAAAGACCTGCTCTCTCAAGAACACTTTTTTTCGCAAAAAATGCACATGTTGAAGCCCACGTAATTTCAGTAACGTTATTATATTGTCCTCTATCTTCTTCTAAAATGTTAAAAATTCTTCCTCTACAAAAAGGGTATCCAAGAACATCTATATAGCCCCCAGCTGCTCCCGCGTATTCATAATACGTAGGATTTTTAAAAGACTTAATTTTAGGCTGTATTACGGCAACACTTTTATGAATATCCATAAATTGTTTCATCTTAAATAATGCCATTTTGTCTTTAATTACAGTATCATTATTTAGTATAAATATATATTCCCCTCTAGCCTTACCAATACCTGTATTATATCCACGTGCACACCCCAAATTTTCGCTCATAAAGAAAACGTGGACATTCTTATGCTTTATGGTTGACAAGAGAAGTTTATCTTTTTCCTTACAACTATTATCTATAACAATAATCTCGTAATAAACACCTTCAGACGCTAGAAGACTCTCGATAAGTAGTTTAGTTAACACAGCTTCTTGATAATTAAGTGTGATAATTGAAATATCAATTTTATTTTTCATATTTTGCTTGTAACTTAATTTCAAAAGGGATAATTCTATTCATAAATGGAAAAAGATTATTAAAAACATTGATTAGTAAATAGAAATATCGATATAAAAAATCCAATTTATTTTTTTGTGTGTAGTCATTTTCTCCAACAATAAAAATACCAGTCTGTTCTTGCATTTTCACTTTCTTACTAATACGTGCAAGTAAACCAAAAAAAAGATCAAGAACAAATATCGGCCATTTGTCGTTCGTTATTTTTTCTATTCTAAATCCCTCCCGAGCTAACATTTTGATAAATTCATCTCTATTGAAAATTCTTTCATGGTGATGCCTTTTCTTCATATAATGAGGGACAATATGCATCATGACGTGTTCAAACCGAGGATGTGGTATGGCAATAAATACCTCTGCATTCTTCTTGCAAATTCGCTTGATTTCTTTGATTGTTTTTTTAATGTCGTACACGTGTTCTAATACATGCCTAGCAAGAACTGCATCAAATGATTTATCTGGAAAAGGAATAACATGAACGTCACCAAGCTTAAAAGAACCCTGTGGGTATCTTTTTTCTATTGAGCGTATATTTTTTTTTAAGAAATCGATGCCATAAATCTTATATTCTTGCTCCAATTTTTTGTAGTAGGAAAGGTTAATATATCCGCCTGAACCACAACCAACGTCAAGAAGTTTTTTCATATTATTTTCCTTATTATTTTCTCAATTTCTAGCTTAGAATATCCTAGAAAAAAAACCCAGCACATAACTGGATGAAGAAACCAAGCTATATCTCGCAGTTTGTAGTATCCTCGTATACTTTCCCACAAAGGCTCTATAAAAGTTATCGTATAAAAACAAAATTTTAGGATACTTATCTTATCTTTCCAACTATTTGAATCATACACTAAATATTTTCTTTCATTAGTTCTTTTTTCAAAAAAAATCTTTCTGAATAATAGCCTTCTTTGTATCAAGCTTATTATATTTGTCCCTGTTGAGTGAAAAATGCAGTTATGCACAACGCCAAATGTATCAAAGCCTTGATCAAGTAATTCAAAAAATAAATCAAGATGAATAAAATTTCTCGCAGTCATTTTTGTCTTGAGAAAAATTTTTCTTTTTATTAAACAACCATTGTCTCCAAGCGTTGGTAATGTCTTATTAGTAAAGGTCACTACGGAATAAGATACATTACTTTTAAGAATGTTGCCTTTATTGTATTTTTTGTTGAACCATGACATTTTTTCTGATTTCCCCAAATAATACAAAACTGGATCGCTTACACCAAACAGCGCACAGTATCGAGAAAGCAGTGACATTTCTTTCTCTAAACAATTAAATGCATTATAGGTGGAAAATACATTTTCTTCTTTAAATGGCTCAACCATCCTTTTTAACCAATCTGTGGTAGGAAGAGGGTTATCTGTTTCAATAATCGCAATAATATCATTTTTTGCTATTTTCACAGCCTCATACATTCGCGCGTTGATTTCCTCTTGCAAGTCTTTTCTTATTAAAACTTTACACTTATATTTTTTAGCAAGACCTATTGTGCCATTTATCGATCCTGCATCCGCTACTACATGCTCTATTTTATCCCTAGGGTAGTCTTGTTTTTGGATTGACTTTAAAACTCTTTCGAATGTAACAAGGTTACTATTAAATGATGTCGTAATGATAGATATTGTTGGTAATTGCTCTCTAGATTTTTTCATAATATACCTACCAGTTATTTATTTTTTTTGTTTTTGTATTTTGTATAAAGGTTCTCACCGCCCTACCTACATACAGCATGAAGCTATCTGGAATAAATTTTTGGATAATAACTCTTATTTTATTTTCAACTCCAATAATAAGTACTTTTTTTGTCAAATTCTCTAACGCTTGCTCTACCACTGTATCTGCTGATCTTATTAAATATTTTGGCTTTGAAACTCCTGAAGATTGCCAGAATTCGGTATCTGTTATCCCTGGACAAAGAGCTAAAATAGAAATCCTACCATTATATTCAGATGCTAAAGCCATAGAAAAACTATAAACATATGCTTTGGTTGCGGCATATACAGCGGCAAATGCTGATGGATGGAATGCTGCAACAGAAGCAACGTTAATAATACTCTTTTGGTTACTTTTCAAAACAAGAGGAATCAGTGATAAACAAAATTCTGTTAATGCAACAACATTAACTTCAATCATTTTATTTGTATCTTCAACTCCAATTGATACTGCTTCTCCAAACCTTCCAAGCCCAGCATTATTAACCAATAGATCAATAGATTCTGTTTTTTTGTGTAACGACGATAAAAGTTTTTTTCTTTGTATTCCTATCGACAAATCAACATCGTATACTTTTACATCAACATTATATCGTTTATGCAAGGATGATGCATGATTCACAAGTAATGTCTTTCGCCTTGCAATAAGCATTAAATCATATCCTCTTGATGCCAAAATATATGCAAAACTTTTTCCAATCCCAGAAGAGGCCCCAGTAATTACTGCTAATTTTTTATCTTTCATGTTAATTATTACTTACTTCAAACACATATGCCTTTCCCGTAGGAAAGAAATAAAATGAGGTATCATGTATTTTTTTAAATGCATTTTTTATTTTGTGTTTTTTAAAAATTTTAATCCATTTCTTCTCTGTATAGAATTGAGATGTAAAGGGAATAAGCTCCATTTTCCACAGATTATATATCCAATCGATTAGCATCATCGGATATTTTTCAAATCTATATCTTGCAACCGCTTCAACAAATATTACTCTTTTTTTTGCAACTCTCATACATTCTATTAATGCTTTTTCTACTGAAGGGCAATGATGAAAAACATAAAATGAAATCACTGTGTCAAATGACTTATCTTTAAAAGGCAGCGTATGCCCATCATACTTTATAAACTTTATATTTTTAACTCTGTCAGGAAATTCTATAATATCAACCCCTATAATATCTAAATCTTTGTTCCTTTTTTTAAGTTCGTTTGCGAATTTTAAATCTCCGCATCCAAAATCTAAAATTTTTTCTTCGTCCTTTAGGTATGGAAAAACAATATCGACCTTCCACTTAACATTTCTTCTTTTTAGAAAATCAAATAAATCCATAAAGAATTTTTATGCGGGATGTTTATATAGAAAAGTAATTAAAGTACTGCCAAAAATAAATAGGTAAAAAAGAGTGCTACTCAAAATTTTATACGACTTTTCTCTATTAAACAAAGACAGAAGAATCGGCAATCCAATAAAAATAAACAAAAGGAGACGAAAAACAAATGGCGTTAATCCAAATGGAATTCCATATAAATATTTTATTTCCCATATACCTACCAATAAAGAAAAAACAGGCAATAGCCAGTTATTTTTTTTGAAAACAGTCACTAAAACACTTGCAGAAGATAATGCCATAAATGGAAATAAGGGAATCATGTACCATCCATGAATATCTGTTTTATTAACGGATGCCATGGAAAGAACAAGATAAATTATTGACGGCAAAATAATAAATTTATTCTTCTTGTAATCAGAGAAGGAGAAAAATAGGCTAAAAAGTCCCCAAAAATACCATCCATCGTAAAACACCTTATTTATTATAATTGGAGACGAAATAATAGTAATTAAAGTTTCTGGGCCCAAACTTCTTAGACCCTGATACTGCTGTATCTGCCAAAAAAGCTCTCCTCCAAAATGTAATCCATAAATTATGAATGCGCAAATAAATAATCCGGTTATAAAAGAAAGTAATAAAATTTTTTTAATTTTTATTTTATCGGCAATTAAAAATGAAACGACTGATAAAAATACAACTATTCCCAGTACTTTTGAGAGAAAAGCGAGTCCAGAAATTATACCTAAGAATATTACTGTTTTAGTGCTGATTTTTTTATAAAATGTTGCATACAAAAAAACTGCAAGAAGAAGAAACGGAGTAAGTAAGCTTTCTGCCAAAACGACTCGCGAGTTAATAGCAAATATTGTTGCTGTCTCATAGATTAAAAGAGCCCATATTCCTTCTTTAAAACCGTACAAACGTCTGCCAATTAAAAAAACAAAATAAGAGCTAAAAACTGACAATATTATTGGTATGAGACGAATTGTTTGAAGTTGAATTTTTGCAAAACTATCTTGTCCAAACAAAAGCGACCATCCTCCTACCAAAAGACCAAATAATGGCGGATGGTCGAGATAAGGCTTAACAATCGGAAAATAAAGCTTATCAACAGTAAGATCAAACCTATCTTTATACAAAGGTATTGCCGACCAAGCTATTGGCTTGTGTTCTTTAATAAGACTAATGCCCAAAAATGCAAATGCGTATTCATCGCTTGTGGCTCCTCTCTGTGGGTAAACATCATAGTTATTTAAGCGTAAAAAAAGCCCAAGTAATAAAATACATACTACTAACGTTAGCTTTATTTTATTCATAGCACATTGTGTTAATTTGTTATTTTACTCATCTTTTCAAACGCGTTATTAAATTCATTTTCCCAAGTATTGTTTTTTGCAAATTTTATGGCATTATTTCTTAATCTTAAATGTAATTTATTGTCTGAAAAGATTTGAATAACTGCCTCTGCCAATACCTCTTTTGAGTCTTTAACTATTAAAGCCGCCTTTTTTTTTCCTACCTCTTTTCCAAGCGGCGGAACAGATGTAGTTATAACCGGCAATCCTGCTCCCAAATATGCCCTAATTTTAGTCGCGTCTCCATACAAACGAGCCGACCCTGGTATATATATATAAGGCGCAAGAGCGACCATAAATTTTCTTATTTTTTTTGAAACTTCTTCTCTGTCTGAAATAAAACCGTGAAAGATTACTTTTTTTTCAAGCTTCAGCTTATTTACTAACTTTTTTAAACGTTCTAAATCAGAATTTCCTCCTCCCACGATATTAAGTAATGTTTTAGGAAACTTTTTTAGAATATAAGGAAGTGATTCTATGGCAAGATCTGGACCATTTTCAACTCCCAATGTTCCCATAAAAACTAAGCTATAAGGAATAATATCTTTTAATGGAGCTACCTTAATCTGCACAGGATATAAAGCGTTGGGAACGTGTAGAACAGGCGCTGATTTCCTAGAATCAAGTCCTGCTTTCATCCTTGCGGGCTGCATAGCAGTTGAAACATCCCAAATAAAGTCGGCGTGAGATGCTGCAAGCCTATCAAGCCATAAATATAATTTATTAAACCATTTATTTTTATATCTGCTTGGCGAATAGTCTGATACATAATAAACGACAGTCTTAACCCGCCCAAATCTTTTAAGCACTATACCAGCGATTGCGTTAATAGCTTCAAATCCTATAAAAAAATCATATCTGGTTGGGTCATGAATTGCCCAGCCAATAACAGATAAAAAATCTCTTAATTTGAAAAATGTATGCGTTCCTCCATAATTTGTAAGTTTTAAAAATGGATATAAAAAATAAAGCCACCATGACAAAGAAGTTACTTTTGTTTTCCGGCCACTTTCATAAACTTCAATTCTTGGCATAACAAAATCACTTCCCGGATATACTTGATCTATAAGAATTATTTTTCTGACTTTTGGAACAAAAAAATCCAACATTGGCTCAAGGTTACCATTGATTGGAAATCGTTTACCTTTTTGCCAAGGAGAAAAGGTAGCAATAAGCACTTTTGTTTTTTTATTTAACGAGCTCATTTTATAAAAGATTTTTATTACGGAGTTCTTCTTCTGCCTTATCAAAATTATCTAAAGATTCTTGATCTTCTGACCATTTAATTAACTCCTTGAATCCTTCTTCCAAATTTACGCTTGGATACCATCCAAGTATTTTTTTTGCCTTTGATATATCAGCAAAACAATTTCTAATGTCATTTTTTCTAAATTCACCATTTATTTCAGGCTGTAATTTTTTTTTAAGAAGTTTCGAAAGAATCTCTGCTATTTTTTTAACAGAGACAGCCTTTCCTCCTCCTATATTCATTATTTGAAAGTTTGCTTCATTTTTTTTCATTGCTATCGCTAATGCATTAACCACATCATGAACTGATACAAAATCGCGAGTTTGCATTCCATCCTCATAAACAACTGGCTGATTATTATTTTTAAGCCTGCTTATAAAAATCGCAGTAACTCCCGTGTACGGATTGGAAAGGCTCTGCCGAGGACCATAGGCGTTAAAACAGCGGAAAGAAACCACAGGAATATTATAAAGTTTTCCCAAAAACATCATCAGCTCCTCTTGCACATTTTTTGTTAAAGCATAAATACTGTTATTGTTTACGCTTGCTTCTTCTTTTGTTGCAACCGGAGTAATCAGGGAGTTACAATTTGGACATTCCAATTCCCATCTACCCTTTTTCATTTGCTCATCGTTTCTTAATTCAGGTTTTACAATACCGCACTTTCCGCACTCATAATTTCCCTCTCCGTAACTTGTCATGGATGCTGTCATTATCACCTTTTTAATATTCTTTTTCTTATTGACGATGATATCAAATAAATTTACCATGCCTCCTATATTTGTATCCGCATAGTCTTTAATTTCATAATTTGATTGTGCAACACCAACCCTGGCTGCTAAATGGAACACAACATCCACATTAGACAGTGCTTTTTCAAAAACCTCATAATCTCTTACGTCTCCTTTCATGAACTCTGCTTTTTTATTTAGATAAGAAGGAATCTTGTCTTGATGGACTTGTTTTTCCAAATTGTCTAAAATTCTAACCTTGTAGCCTAAATCTATTAATTTATCCACTAAAAAAGAGCCGATAAAACCAGCGCCACCTGTCACTAATATATATGATTTTTTCATAAAGGCTTCTTTCTTTTAATTATTGATTGTATCACAAGATATAAGCTTACAACGAACATCGTCGTCAAAGATACTACCCTACCAATTAAATATATTCCCCCAGGGGTAAATTCTATTTCTGCCGTGTATGTGCCTTTCGGCAATGCAAATGACATCATGCCATACTCTGCTTCTTGCGCCGGAATACTCTTGTCTCCGGTGCTTGCCCGCCATCCAGAGTGAAATGCTTCTGAAAACATCAATTCACCTGGTGCATTAAGGGAGACATCCACCATGTAGCGATCACCGGAAAGCATGTTCCACGTAACCATCCCCTTTCCATCTTTTGTCCAAAAATGATCTTTGGCAACAGGAGTTTTATACACTGTAACTTCACCGGTTTTTACTTTTTTTAGCCACGCTATACTGTCTAAAGCCTGTTCAACGTAAGCACGTTTAGCTGGACTGTAACGGCGATCTTCTTGAAAAATCTCACCATACACATCGTACGACACCACAATATACTGGATTCCCAAGTATTCTAACTGCCTTGGGGTATCACTCTGAGAAAATACTTTAACAAGTGAAGCAGAATCAGTAGCACCCAAAAGCGGCCCCGCTTCAATAGAAGGATGAAGTTGAGACACAAACGCAAACCGATGTTGCCGAGGAACCCAGAGCGTGCGAAAGAACGTTTTTTGTGCTACAAGCCAGTCTTTCAGCTGTATGTACTCTTCCGGCACACGTCTATCTACAAATGTGCCACCAAGATTTCCCATAACAGCGGGTCGTATGGTAATCACCCAATAAATAATAAATGCTATTACCGGAAGCCAAACAATCTTTTTGTTCAACACTGTTACTCGATCAATAAAATTATTCAAACTATAAGGAATAAGCACAGAGTAAGATATGACAATCAATATGTAAAATTTTGTCGGATCCCTAAACATTACAAATCCTGGCACATGTTCAAACATCCAAATAAATACACCCGCCCCTGGTGGATTAGCACCCTTGGCTAAAAAAACTCCAACTAGCGCCAACATGGCAAAATATAAAATTGTTATATCGTTACCTGTTGTGTGTTGTGCATTAATTATTTTTAACCCGTCACTCGTAACTCGTAACTTTTTAATAAATAGTAATGCCGTGAAAGCCAATATCGGCAGAACCAAAAATTCCGGTTGCAAAAAATATGTTTTTCCGAAAAGATTTTCCGGCCAGTTAGGCTGGAGGAGTGCTAACGCGTGAGAAAAATCCGCAAAGCTGAAAAACTTGACTGACCCGATACTTGTGTAGGCACTCCCTAGCTGTACCAACGGATAATTGCGTAATACCAAAAGTGGCAAAAGCCAAAAGCCATTGAGAAGTACTACCACGACACCAGGGATAACGAAAACCCAAAACAATCCCCTGGCGCTCCACCGATATTGAACAATGTAATAAAGCGCTACAGAACCCATCGCCACATACGCAATTCTTGGATCAAACATGACCTGAATTGCTAAAACCAAACCAGCCACAAGTGAACTTTGAACTTTGAACTTTGAACTTTGAACTATTATTAAAAATCTCGCGAGAACAAGTGGCGTAGTGGCATAAGCCAAAGCTATTCCCATCTGTCCTCCTCCGACTACCATTAGAATGTAGGTATTAGTTGTAAAAATTAGCGCAGTAAGTAACATTTGCCAGGACTTGGCTTGGGAAAAAATAGTTTTTAAAAGATAAATGCTTGAGGAAATTGATAAAGCGACAAAAAGCCCAAACCAAAAAATCTTATAAATAAAAGTCCATGGCATCTGTAATGTATTCGTAAATACAAAAACTATGGAGTAAAGATATTGATCTAGAAAGTAAGTGTTAATCGTTCCACCAAGTCCATTACCATGAACCACGCTCCAAGCAGGCGGAAATAATGTAAATTCTTTTAAGGTCTCATTAAAAAAATAGGGCCAATCACCACCAATTATTTCCCGACCTATAAACCAGCTTTTAAATAAAGTTAAAAAAATAAGAGAAACGGATAATAAAGAAAAAAAATAGAGTTTATTTTTCATGTGCCAAAGATCTTACGAGGAACACAACCACAATCCCAACCCCTATTAGAGAAAAAAGTAAATAGATATAAAAAAACTTTTGTGTTTTGTACTCGAGAATAAGATCGTAACTTTTTCTGCCTTTTGTTTCCTTAGAATCAATGTACCATGCATTTGCGTATCCATTTACCACGAAATGTTTTTTGTCCGCGATCGTCTGCTTTCCCCACGTTTCAAACGTAGATGAATTTATAAAAGAATTCTTATGGCGTCCTTCCATGGTATCGCCATCAAAATACGTTCTACCTAAATTATCGTCTGAGGAATTTTCCTTAAGATAAACTTTCCAATTTTTATTATATCCATCGAGCAAGACTAATATATAAGGACTCGTGGCCTGAGACACCTGAATATTATATTTAGCAGGATTTATCTTCGTAAAAACAATTTTTGGTGATATTTTCTGTGGATTAGATGGCATAATTTTTTTCAAGAGGATTTGAGGATTAGATACAGGAAAAATAGTAACGTTTTTTAAATCAATTCTACTTGTATTTTTTTCATTATTGCTTATTACCTGCATAAAAGCAGAAGCAGAAGTACGATCAGAAGTAAATATTGATTGGTGGTGCTTCCAATTCTGGGAGTTAAGTAATTTTTCAAAATAAAGATTAGAGCCTAAAATCTTTTTTTCCTTTTTATCAAATCTCTTATCGTAGAATTTAAAAATAAATTCATCTCCGTAAGTCACATAATCAAAAGATATAAGATACTGGGTATCTGGAGACCATCCATGAATCTGCTTGATTAATCCGTCTGAATTACCAGATAATACATTATTAATAAGTAATGCTCCCGTTGAAACAGTGATTTTACTTACCTCACCTGACGGTTGCCAATATATATCGTTTATAAGATTTTTTGGAGTAAAGTAGAATTTTATTGGGATTTTATTTGCCTTATTAATATTAATAGTCCCCATTTTTACTAATGGGTTTTCTAAAATAGTTTCAATAGGCTTATATGGTTTTCCTTCAACTTCCAGATATCCATTTAATACCTCTGGCAATGTACTATCTTTTTTTAGATAAATTTCATATTCCCCAAGCGGAATATTGCTAGTATTTAATTGATATGTCAGGGGAGTTGGAGTAAAATTATCAACTTGTAATTTTTGTAAAAGATCACCAAAAATCTGATTAACTTCTGTTAAAAGATATCTCTTATCATTTTTTGATTTTTTACCCTGATTAATCGCTCTCAAAAGTTTTAGCTGATGCTGTTGTAATTGTTCTTTTACTATTATTCTTGTGGTACTTTTCCAATTCGATGGCTTATTTATAGAAGAAACATAAGAAATTAAATATTCTACATCTTTTTTATATCTTGTAAGATTTGCCTCCCAACTATTATAGCTGTTCCATTTATAAAATTCCCAAATTTTTGGCTGAGTCCATTTTTGGTGTAATACATTAATTTCACCACCCCATACCCTTAATTCTGCTACTCTTTTACTAAGACGGAAGGTAATATGGCCAATATATTTATCCGGATTTTTAGCAGCTTTTTTTAGCTCAAAGCTTTCTTTTAAAACTACAAAGGGATAAAAAATATTATTTAAGCTACGTGACGAAAAAGGATCGTCAACATGTAAGTGATAATTATTTTTTAAATCAAGAACAGGATTAGTATTACTTGCTTCAAGGATAATATTATCTGCTTTACCGCTTAAATCTTGATCATTCTGAAAATTTTTTTTAGTAAAAATGCCATCAAAGTCATCTACCGATAAGAACGCAAAAGGTTTATCATCTAACCACCCTAATTCTCTTAAGAATAAAAAATTATTGCTTATATACGTCGCTTTTTGCACAGCGTAAATATGCGGCAAATACATCTTATTATTTACTTCATATACATGAAATTTATTCTCTATGGATAATTTTTCTTCCAGTGGTAATTTTTTTATTAATTCTTTATACTCTTTCTGATTTTCCGGCAGGAAATTTTTTACATGATCGTAAGGAAAAGAAGGAAAAGTATCATCATATATCAAGGGGTCTGAATTGTAGAATACATATTTAATGTTTAACATTTGAAAGATCGTTTCTAGGTTTTTATAATTATTTTGCTTAATATCAAGAAGAAATGAATCACTAAAAGGGCCAAGCTCTGTAAATCCTGCAAAATCTTTTTTTCCTGTTAAATATGAAATAGTAGAAGGCCCTTGATAAGAACCTCCATTACTACCACTAATTATCTGATAACCAGGATCGCTCATGGGTAATGTTAGTATTTTTCCATCAATAGGCAATTTTTTCATTGCCTTAAGAGCCTTTTCATACTGAGGATCCATTTTAATAGCTATTTTTTTATTCTTCGTTTGCCATAAAATTTTATTTACTAAGCTCCCATCAATAAAAGGCCACGCGCTTATAATAATAATTATAACTAAAGACGTAAGAATGGCAGCGCTATAATGGTATCTTTTTAGCTTACTTAAAATAATAGCTAAGCACTGCCCAAACAAAAGTGCATAAAAAAATAAAAATACGTACTGCCATTGTCCATAAAAGTTTCGAAACATAGAAAAACCTGGGAGAATAAAAAGTGATTTATAGACTTCTAACCCAAGATTCGTAATATTGGCCGATGCAAAAAAAAGGGCTATCAAAAAAAATAATCCGGTAAGAAGAACTGTTTTTGATCTATTTAATACTAATCCAATTACTATAATCAAAGGAAATATTACAAAAAGTATTTTAATAAGTCCTACAGGAGTCATTTGAGGTAAATTTAAAATATTTATGCTTACCTTAATTTCTTGAGCTATAGCAGTAAAATAACTTAATCCTCTTGATAATTTTGCTTCTTCCGAAAATACTGCAATAAACGAGCTTGTTCCTGAGGATAGAATGCTATTTAGTTGAGGCCCTAAATGAAATGCTTGAATCATAAAAAATAGTAATCCTCCCCACACTAGTTCTTTAACAGGAACTGATGTTTTTTTGACATATTTGGTGTAGATTACTATAAAGAGGAATGAAAGCGGATAAAAGGCAAAAAATGGTGGTGCGGCTACATAACTAAAATTAGGAGAAAAAATAAAACTTATAAGTAAAAATATATACATAAACTTCTTATTTCGCTTCGTAATAAACATTAGTAAAAGATAAAACATTAAAGGATTTAGAAAAATTTGATTGTGGGTCAATATTACCTTGTCCCATCCATATAGAAACCCTGGGAAAAAGACATACAACACTCCCCCTAAAATCGCAGAATATTCTTTTACGTACTTTTTAAAGACATTGTTTTTCTCTTGCAATAACTCTTTAATACTTAGATAGCTAAAAAGGAATGCGATGCTCAAACTCACCCCGTTGAAAAAAGAAATAGTTACTGTTGAAGAATTCAGTATAAATTTTAGAAATAAAATAAGTGAAATAAATGGAAGACCATAATAACTTATGTTTTCCCCTCCCATGCCCGATGATGATATTGAATAAAAAGTATGATTTAATAAGTAGGAAAGAGGATCGTAAAAATAAAGTCTTGAACTATCTCCGCCCAAATCCATTTCTCCCGGTTTTAACCAGAAAAAAGGAATTATGAAAAATATAATGGAAATAAAAAGCGGCAATAGGGTGTATCGTGATATTCTCATTCTCTCCATTGCTGAATAATACCAACTGCTAAGAATAAAACTAGCCATACAGCTGCCTCCTCTGTTTTTTCGGAAGTACCTGATTCAATAAACTCAGCAAATAACACGGCTAAGAAAACAAGGCATAGTGAAAAAGTTAATCTATGTTTAGATTTATATAAGAAACTTATGAAAACATAGAGGGTAAGGAATGTGAATATTCTTATATCTGAACTTCCAAACATAAAGAGTATATCGGATAGTATTAAGGAGACAATCACCATGATTAACAATAATTTATTTTTTTTAAGCAATTGCATTGCTCGTGTTATAATGGGAATTGTTATTATGCTTTTAATCATAATTATTTCATATTATAGCATCAATCTGTATGAAGGTTCTAGTAAGACTTTAGACTAAGATCCTTCCGGATATTTTTTATTATCCATCCGATAAGAACCGTAATTGCCAGTAAAGAAGTAAATAGAGATATGTACCCGACTCGTTGCGAAGTCATCTCTAGAACAAGAGTATATTCTGTTTTATTTCCTAAATTTTCAGGCTCTATGTACCATCCATTTGCATAAGCGTTTGCCATAAAGTGATTTTTATCTGCAATCGGATTTTTTCCTAATGTTTCAAAACCTGATAAATCAATCCACTTATTTATATGTGTCATTTCCTCTATTTCTCCATTAAAGTAACTTGCAACTGTCTTACTTTTAATTTCTTTATTGGATAAAAACAACTTCCAATTGTTATTAAACGATTCCGAAAAAACAAGTATATAGGGCTTTTTTGCGCTTGTTATTTTAACATAATACTTAGAAGGATTAATTTTTACAAAATTTATTTTGGGAATAGACCCTTCGATCTTTATTTTATTATCTTCTAAATAAACAATGCGCGGATCTTTATTTCCCGGTGCTTTGAAAAATGGATCTTTTACATACCCCCATGGGTTAAGATTATTTTTATAAATCTTAGACTCTTTAGGTACATAAACATGCGGCAGATAATAATTGCCGTTCAGATTGTATATATGATATCTCTCTCCAAAATTCTTTTCTTTTATTACAGGTAGAGAGTTGATAAAGTTAGAATATCCCACTTGGGTTAAAGGCAAAAAATTTTTCACATGCTGGTAGGGGAAATCAGGAAAATAATTCATTATGAGTGGATCGGAATTATGGAAGATATGTTTAATATTAAGAATTCCCAAAAGTCTACTCAAGGAATCATAGTCCTTCTCTTTGACAAGCGATAAAAAAACTTCGCTAAAAGGAGACAAAACTTGATATCCATTAAAGTCTGACTTAGGAGTTAAGTGTACAATAGTTGAAGGACCTTGGTACATTCCGCCTTGAATACCTGCAATCATTTGACTAAAAGATTCACTTAGGGGGAACGTTATGTACTTACCATCAATTGGATCTTTACGGATATAATCCAGTACCTGTTCATACGCAGGATCCATCCTAATTGGCACTTTAAATTCAATTTTTTGTCCAATGTTTAAAATTAAATTTATTCTATCTCCTCTAATAAAAGGAAATGCGGTTATAGCCAAAAAGAATGTCAAAGCAAAAAATAACATCAAGCACAAAAGTTTTTTGTGTATTTTTATAAGAACATAAAAAAAACCATATCCTATTACAAGGCTCAGGAAAAAAAGGTAGGCAAATTGCCACTGCCCGTAATAGTTTCGAAACATAGAAAACCCTGGAACAGCAAAAAGATTTTTATATACCTCTAATCCCAACGTGGTAATGTTAGCCGTTGCAAAAAAAAGAGCTACGAGAAAAATAGAGAGCAAAAGAAGAAAATTTTTCTTTTGCTCTCTATCAATAAATGTATACGTACTAAAAATCAAACCAAGTATGATGATAAACGGAATAGCAAAAAATAAAAACTCAACAGAGGAAATACTTTGAAGCTGCTGTGGTAAACCCAATATATTTCTTGTAAGCTTAACACTTGGTGCTATTCCCAAAAAATAATCAAGAGCTGGATTAGCACTATATCCTCCCTGCAATACCTTTTGATAAACCAAACCACTTTTATCTAAAAGAGAAAATACGAGAGGTAATATGTGAAATAAGTGAATCCATATAAATAAACTCGAAAAAATAATCAAATTTTTAATATTAATAGTTAATTTTCTAATACGTATTGCGTAGAGGAATAAATAAAGAAGGGCTAGGGGATAAAAGGCAAAAATTGCAGGAGACGCTCCCCAGCTAAAATTTACAGAAAATATAAATGTTATCAATAATGTAAATAATAGATATATCATCTTTTTCGTAACAAAAAATTTCAACAAAAGAAAAAATATTAGAGGGTTTAAGAATAATTGATAATGAGTAAAAATTGCTTTATCCCAAGCGCCATATGTCATTACAGGAGAAAAAACATAATAAACTCCGACAAATAAAGAGGCAAGTTCTCCAAAAAAACTATAATTTTTTTTTAATATCTTTCCGAACATCAATTCCTTAGCAATACCATACATAGATAAAAATGCTACGACTAAACTAAGGCTGTTAAACAAGGTAATTATTAAATATCCTGAGTTAAAAACTTTCATTAAAATAATAAGGACTATATTAAAAGGTAAAAAGAGATAAAGAGGATTCTCAACGCCCATGCCCACATGCTGAGTTGCGTACAACACAGAGTATTTTAAATAATTAAGAGGATCGTAAAAATAAAGTCTTGAGCTATCTCCGCCCAAATCCATCTCTCCCGGCTTCAACCAGAAAAATGGAATGATAAAAAGAAGAAAAGAAATTATTAATAAATAAGCTCTTGGATTGTGTAGAAGCTTCATCGATGTTGGTATTATATCATCTTGGCATTGCTAAAAAGAAGGATAGAGAATATAATTTCCGTATGGTCAAAAATAGAAACAGCAAACTTCGCGTTCCTTACGCGCTGGCCGCTCACGGAGACGAAGAAAAGAAAAGAGTTGTAAAAGTTTTGGAAGAACATAGAACCAACATGGGGAAAGAAACTCTGGAGTTTGAGAAAAGCGTAGCAAAACTTTTCGGAAAAAAATACGGAATAATGGTAAATTCCGGTTCATCAGCAAACCTCTTAGCATTTGAGTTGTTAAATCTACCTTCCGGTTCGGAAGTCATAACCCCTCTTCTTACTTTCTCAACTACTATTGCTCCAATTTCTCAAAAAGGTCTTGTTCCGGTTTTTGTTGATGTGGAAATTGGAAAATATACTGTAGACATTGATCAAATAGAGAAACTCATCACACCAAAAACAAAAGCGTTAATGATTCCCTTATTACTTGGTAACGTCCCTGATCTTGTCAGGCTTTCAAAAATTGCGCTTAAATATAAGCTGTACTTTATTGAAGATTCATGTGATACCTTAGGAGCTACTTTTAACGGCAAGCCAACAGGAGCATATTCCGACATCTCAACAACAAGTTTTTTTGGCTCACACATAATAACCGCCGGAGGAAATGGAGGAATGATTATGGTTAACCGCGCTGACTGGAAAGACAAAGCAAAGGTATTAAGAGGATGGGGAAGATCTTCTGCTCTTTTTGCTGAATCGGAAAATATTGAGGAACGCTTCAAAACTAAATTGGGAACTATTCCCTATGATGCAAAGTATTTTTTTGTGGAAGCAGGATATAACTTTCTTCCAAATGAAATGGGATCAGCATTTGGCAATGCTCAACTTGAAAAACTTCCTAAGTTCAGAAAAATAAGAAAATTAAATTTCGATTATTTGAGACGATTTTTTAAAAAATATGAAGGTATATTTATACTTCCAAAACAAGAAGAAAATGTATCAACACAATGGCTTGCCTTTCCCTTAACCATAAGAGCAAATGCTCCCTTCTCTAGACTTCAGTTGGTAAAATATCTTGAAGCAGAAAATATCCAAACACGTCCAATTTTTACAGGAAATATATTAAAACACCCAGGTTTTAAGCATATTCCCCACAGGATAATCAGTAATGGTTGTCCAGTCACAAATGAAGTTACTAAGAGGGGCTTTGTTATTGGCTGCCACCAAGGTCTTGAAGAAAAACATCTTAGGAAGCTAGAGGAAATATTTGTATCTTTCCTTAATAAACATAAATACTTCGTATAACTATTTTAATTTCTTAATTATCTTTCCCGGAACTCCAGCAAAAACGACATTAGGAGGAACAAATTTTGTTACCACGGTATTTGCCCCAATTACCGAACCTGACCCAATAGTTACATTATTAAAAATAACTACACCTGACCCAATCCACACGTTATCTTCTATCTCAATTGTGCATTCTTCATATCCTTGGTGGAGAATAGGAGAATTGGTATCCTCATATTTATGATTTAAACTATATATTCTCACCGAGTCTGCAATAAGAACATTGTCTCCAATTTTTATAGACCCCCCAAGTTGTGCAATATAGCATCCCTTCCCAATTCCTACTTTGTTCCCAATGCTAAGTCCTTTTTCATGAGACCAAAGAGTAGATCTTTCTCCTATTACAAATTCATTTCCTATTTTAAGCATTCCATTAGCCACAATAGATACATCATCTTTTATCCAGATATAATTACCCAATACGATATTAGAAGAATGTACAATTCTGGTTCTTTTACCAATAAGAACGGGATACCCACTTTTAATAAATAATTTAGACAATATTCCTTTGAAAATACTGGTAACAAGACCACTTCCAGATCGTAAAAAAGTAGAAATCAAAAAATCTTCTGAAATAGCTTTAAGAAGAGCTTTTGTACTTGAAGTATGATAGTACTCTTTTAAGAGACTGACATACTGATTGATACGCGAAGAAGATTTTTTATAAAGCATATTTAGTCAAGAGAGCTACTAATTTGTTCAATAATTTGATCTATGGAAAGTCCATTTGCTCTCCTCATATATTCCTGGCTTCCAATCACTTTAGAAAAACGATCGGGTACACCAATTCGTTTAAAAAGAACAGGGACGTTAGCTTCTGCCAATGCTTCAGCAACAGCACTACCTAAACCTCCAATAATACTGTGTTCTTCCAAGGTAAAAATTGCAGGAGTTTTTCTAGCAGATTCAAGTATTATTTGAGTATCAAGAGGTTTAATTGTATGCATACTAATTAATCTTACTAATAAGCCTTTTTCTTTTAATGAGGATGCCACTTCCCAAGCTCTTTGGAGAAATGTTGATGTTCCTATAATGGTAAGATCTTTTCCATCTTCAATTAAGATTCCCTTTCCAATTTTAAAACTTGGAATAGTTTTATGAATATTTGGCTCACCTGCTCTACCAAGTCTTAAATAAACAGGGCCAATGTGATTTAACACAGCTTTTGTTGCAAGAGCTACCTCAATTGGATCACCAGGACAAAGAATAATCAAATTCGCTAATGTCCGCAATATCCCAATATCCTCCAAGCCATGATGCGTATGGGCATATGGTCCGTAGGAAAATCCGGCTCCAACACCAACAATTTTAACATTCAAATTCTGATAACAAATATCGTTTCTTATCTGTTCAAAGTTACGCATAGTGGTGAAAGGTACTATAGAATAAATCACTGGAATTTTCCCTTCCATTGCCATTCCAGCTCCAACCCCTGTCATATTCTGTTCTGCAACTCCCATATTGAGATATTGTTTAGGCAATTCCTGAATGTATTTTTCAAACACAGAAAAACCTAAATCACCGGTTAAAAGCATAATGCGCTTATCCTTTTTAGCCATCTCAAATAGTGTATTTACAAATGCAATTCTCATTCTATCTTTAATTTTTTAATTGCCTCATGGGCTTCTTCTTCGCTTGGTGGCTTATACTGTGATGAGACCTGATTTATATGAGCTGGAACGCCTCCTAACCCCTTGATGGTATGAGCAATAATTACGGAAGGTTTGCCAGTCTTTAATGGTAGTTTAGATAATATACCGATAATCTCATTAAAATTATGACCATCTATTTCTTTTGCTTCCCAGCCAAAACTCATCCACTTTGCCGCAAACGGCTCAAGATCTAATACATCTTTGGTGAAACCATATCCTTGCAATTTATTATAATCAACAATAGCCGTTAAATTATCCAGCTTGTGGTGCCCTGAGAATAGAATTGCTTCCCAGGTTGAACCCTCATCGCACTCACCGTCGGAAAGGACTGTAAAGACTCGAAATTTTTTGTTGTCTTGCTTTCCAACGTATGCCATTCCAGCCGCCATCGATAATCCATGTCCCAAAGCACCGGCAGAGGCTTCAACTCCAGGTACACAACGACGAGTAGAATGCCCGGGAAGCTTCCCGCCATCTTGCTCATAACCATCAAGAATTTTCTTGTTAAAAAAACCACGCTCTGCTAAAACTGCATATAAAACCTTACCATCATGAGCTTTACTAAAAATTAACCGATCTCGAGCGGGATTCTGCGGATCTTTTGGAAAAACTTTCATTATTTTAAAGTAAAGAGCAACCAAAATTTCAACACAAGATAGAGCACCTCCTGTATGAGCACTTTTTGCTCTCATGCTCATTAAGATAATATTTTTTCTAACGTTCCTTGCTATTTTTTTAAGCTCTTTTTCCATATCTCATTGTTACGAAGTACCTATCTGTACTTTCTTTCCTGTTATCATCCTCTACCCAACTTACGACTCCATTGTTAATGCTCTTAAATAAAGGAACCCTATTCACTTCCGAAAATCCGAGCCTTTTATAAAGCTTAATTGCTCTTGTATTATCAGAAAAAACCTTAAGATAAAGATTATCTATGCTTAAATATTTAAAAGTCCAATCAATTAAAGTCTGCAATCCTGTTGTCATTCCACCTTTTGAGCTTTCCGAATTTTCTCCTCGAATAACATTATCAATCTCACATGAGTGCTTTTCATAATCAAATCTATACAAACCAGCATGAGCAAAGGGTACTTTTTCATCTTTTACTTTAAAAAAGAAAAGAATTCTATCTTTTTTATCGATAAGCTGTTCGTGAGCCCACTTTTTTGTACCTTTAAGTGTTACCTTAAATTGAGCTGGAAACCATACATTTGCCTTATCTCTCCATTTTGCAAGAAGCTTAATTACTAAATCCTCATCAAGCATATTCTTAGTTATTACATAAATCTCCAACTTCCCTCCATTGGGTAATATTGCTTCCATTTTAGAGGGAGCAGATATTTCTTTACCATGTTTTAAGATACGAAAAAAATTTTCTATGTTAGATTGAAAAATGTTTTTCATGTACGGGCCTCAAAGAGAATTTTTATTTAAAATATCAATAATCTGAGCAGAAATGTAATCTACTTCTTCCTTTGTTAGATTGACACCGCTGGGCAGATTTACTCCTTTTAGTCCTACGTGGTAAGCAACAGGATTATCTACATTTGTTTTATACATGGGAAGCATGGAGAAAGGAAAGAAGAAAGGACGAGTGTCTATCATTCTACTCTTTAATTCTTTCATGAACTCATCTCTTGTTATCGATAGTTTTCTATCTATAACTATCGAGCTCATCCAATAAACATTTCTTGACCATGGTTTTTCCGTATTCATCGACAAACCTTCGATGCTACCAAGTTTTTTATAATACCATTCAAATATTCTCCTTTTTCTCTTGATAAGACTCTCTACCCTCTCCAACTGCCCCAAACCCAAAGCTGCTTGCAGATTCGACATTTTATATTTATACCCAATTAGCGTATGCCAGAAGGATCCTCTTTTTCTGTCTCTTCCCAGGTCTGCGATATATGCTGCTTTTTCAAAAAGCTTACTATTGTTTGTAACCAACATTCCACCTTCACCCGTTACAACAATTTTCGCACCCTGAAAACTAAATGCTGCCATATCACCAAGGCTTCCTGTTTTTTTACCTTCAAATGTCGCACCCAAAGAAGGACAGGCATCCTCAAGCACAAATAAACCACTTTCCTTTGCTATTTTATTTATTTCACCCATATTAGCGGGATGACCATATATATGAACTGGCATAACGGCTTTTGTTTTCTTTGTAATAGCTTTTCTAAAACTTTGAGGATCAATGCACCATGTATCTTTTTCTACATCTACAAAAATAGGCTTTGCTCTAACATACGTCACAACATTTGCGGATGCTACTGCACTTATTTCGGGCAAAATAACTTCGTCTCCCTCTCCGATTCCCATCGCTAGAAGAGAAAGATGCAAGGCTCCGGTTCCACTTGAAGTCGTCATGGCATGTTTTACGCCTAGATATTTTGCAAAGGCCTGCTCAAACTTTTCAACATAATCATTAAAATGGAAATTCCAGCCGTTTTTGACTGCATCCAGTACATAATCTATTTCTTTTGAGGTTATTGATGGACCAGCAGTCAATATTGTTTTTTTTGGTTTATACATATAATACGATTATATCAAAAATTACTTCTATGCCACTCTAGTATTTGTGGGAAGGTCTTATCAAAAGAATACTTGTGGTTCCAGCCCATACTTCTAATTTTCGAATCATCTAAATGTTGATAGGGAATTTCATTTTTTGCAGTATTCAAAATATTATAAGGAATTTTTACCTTTAATATCTTTTCTGCTTTCTTAACAACGTTAATAACAGAAAGAGTATCGCTTGATGAGAAATTAAATGCTTCCCCTTTTATCCTATTAATATTTTTAAGAAGAAAGAGATAGCCATCGACAACATCTTTAACGTAAAGATAATCTCTTATGTATGTCCCATCGCTCCGTATCTTAAGGACCTTATTTTTGAGTATGGCTAAGCAAATGTCAGGAATAATTCTGCCAAAATGTAAATCTCCTTCTCCATAAACATTACCAAATCGTGTAACAACAACCGGAAGTCCATATGTAGCAAAATAAGCCTGCGAGATTAAATCCGCGCAAGATTTTGAAACATCGTAGGGATGGTCTGCTCTAAGAGGAGAATCTTCGGTATATGCTTTCTTTGTTTTTCCATAAGCCTTATCCGAAGACGCGACAATTATTCCCTTCACTGATTTTGAATTTCTTGCGGCTTCAAGAACATTAACCGTTCCCATAATATTTGTTTCAAAAGCTTTGTGAGGGTCAATATATGCTTCCTGAACAATTGGCTCTGCGGCAAGATGGAAAATGTAGTCAGGACTGAATCTCTTAAAGAAACCAAACACTTTCTCCCTGTCTTTAATATCAATAAGCTCTAACAACACCTTATTTTTGAGGTTATTAAGAGCAAATGTAGATTTAGGATGAACTACTATGTCTATAACGGCCACATTCGCGCCGTTTGCGACAAGTTCCCCAGTTAAATGGCCGCCAATAAAACCTGTCCCGCCTGTCACAAGAACATTTCTATTTGTGTAATTCATATGTTAGTCTGTTTCTAAAAATTGAAATGCTTTTTTATAGTATGTTTCGCAGTTGAAATAATTATTGAAATCTTCTACCCCTTTTAGATATAAAGTATAATTATTCTTCATCTTTTCAATTGCCCTAAAAATAGAATCAGTATTTCTATCTACTATTTCTCCTGCTTTAAATTTTTTAATAAATGGTATAATTTCTGAAGTGTTAGTTATTATAACAGGCAAGCCAAATTGGGTAAAGGTTTTAACTTTCCCTGGATCAGTATAATAAATTGGGTTATTTTTGTCTGTATTATATAATGCAATGCCTGCAAAACAAGTTGACAACTCGGAGAGTAAGTTTTCAGTTGGATAAAATTTATTTTCAAATACCACTCTCTCTTTAATACCTAGCTCTCCAATTAATTCACTATATTCTTCGTATAATGAAGAACCACATTCGCCAAGAATTTTAATTTTCAGACTTGGATGTTCTTGAAGTAATTTAAACGCAATATCTAAGCCATGCGATTTCCTTATTACTCCAATAAATGCAAGCGTAATAATCTGGTCAAGCTCTCTTTTTTTTTGCTCTTCAAGTTTTATTCCCCACATAAGGGTTTTTTGATAATTGCTACTCTTAAGTTGCCCATTCATTTTCATATTAAGCTTATCTCCTAAATATAAATTATATGTATTTCTGTTGTGATAATAAAAGATTAAACGTTGATAAATGTTATATATAAAGCTTGAAGAAGGAAGATAATCTGCAATCCAAAAAACAATTTCAAATTTTCTTATTTTTTTCAACAATGAATTACCTATAAAAAAAATGGGGTGAAATGTAATAAGGTAAAATCTTTCTTTCTTATCAAAATACTTGACAATTGTTTTTACATACCAAAAATAGACAAAAAAATAATTTATGATAGGCAATTTAGGACAAAACAATGTTTTTGTTTCGACAAGCCTCCCGTATGAATATACTTGGATAAAGTCTTTTTCTTCTTTTAGCGTTCCCAAAAGATAAAATACAACAAGTTTTTTTGTATATTTTGAGAAATACTCAACGTTATTTCCTGCATGAAGAAGGCTTCCTACAAGAAAAATATTATTATAGAGAAAACGTGCAGGTTTTAGTCTTCCCATACTCTCCATTTAGGATCTTCTCGCCAAAATTTGTTTAAATTATCTACATCCGGATATGTATCCATTGAATGCCAAAAACCATTATGAATGTAAATTGATAATTGTCTTTTTCTAACAAGTCGTTTTATAGCCTTATGTTCAAACTCGCCCTTTTTAACAAAACTGAAGAACTCTTTTTTAAAAACCATGAATCCACCATTAACCCATTCTGTCAATACTGGCTTTTCAACAAATTTTTCTACGATTTTATTTTTATCTATAGATAAAAGGCCATATTTGCTTCTGGGATGTACACCAGTTAGTGTACCTATAGTGCCTCGCTTTTTGTGAAACGCTACGAGCTCTTTAATATTAATATCTGCAACGCCATCTCCATATGTCACCATAAAATTTTCATCTTCTTTTGGAATATAATCCTTCACTCGCAATATTCTCTCCCCCGGCAATGTTTCCTCTCCTGTATCAACGAGGGTGATCTTAAAATCATCAGAACTATTTATATTTTTTTTATTAACCTTTGAAAAACCAGTCTTTGTATGTAGGGTAAAATCATGGGTCATATGCTTTTGATTTAGAAAATATTGTTTAATATAATCCCCCTTATAACCCAAGGCGATAATAAATTCATTAAAACCATAATATGAATAGATTTTCATTATGTGCCATAAAATAGGCTTACCTCCTATCTGTACCATTGGCTTGGGTTTAAATTCTGTTTCCTCTTTTAACCTATATCCAATACCTCCGCACAATATAATTGTTTTCATAATTTACTTATTATACTTCTTTTTTAGAATAGAGAAAAGCTTCGATCATGTAAAACGTTTCGTAATACACTAAAAACACGTTTATAAAAGGTACTAATAAGATTCGTGAATCGAAAAGCGTAGATTTTGTCATAAACATTTTCTTTAAATATAGAAAAGAATAAAAAAATAGCAACATAAAACCTACTAGGTGTAAACCAGGCAAAAGGGGAAATATTGCAAGGGTTGGCTTTATGGCAAAAACACTATCTCCAAAAGTTAGATTCTTGCTATGTATCCTTAGATAACGTCCATAAGTTCTCGCAAGCAGTTTCCTATTCTTTATCCAACTATAAAGGGGATATATCTTTCCCAAATAATGAAGATGAATAACTCTGGCACTGGAAAGCAATACTTTCCCTTCATTTCTCAGCTTAACATGGAGATCAGCATCTTCACCGCCTATACCAATATCCTCGCCAAAATTAAAATCATCAAAGCCCCCAAGAGAAATAAATATCTCTTTTTTTATACAATCAAATTTACCGTTTAATCCGGGATTTTTTGTACCAACAGTACGTGCAAAAAGACATTTTTGCCAAAAGTTATAGGTTTCCCATACTTGTGCGGGAAGAATAATTGTCGAATAAGACGCAACAACTTTTTCATCTTTCATTGGTGTAACAAGCTTGCTAAGCTCATTAACGGTCGGGAGCTTGCTGTCAGAATGCATAAAAACCAAAAGTTTTGATTTAGCAGTCCTTACTCCCTCATTGTAACTTGCTCCTACCCCCTTATTCTTTTTATGCTTTATAAGACTTATTGAAATTTTTTTATTTCTCCCTCTGTATTCTTCAACAACTTCTATAGAATTATCACTCGACATATTATCTACAATAATAATTTTAGAAATAGGATAATTTTGTTTATTTAAACTTTCAAGAGTATGCAAAATCGTAGTTTCGGAATTTCTCATTGGTACTATAACACTCACAGAGGGTTTTTCAAATTTATTTACTTTCATACTTTTATCTTTCTAAAAATTTAAAAGCTTTTCTGTAATATTCTTCGTAATAAAAATACTTGTTAAATTTATTCAATCCCAAAATATATTCTTGATAATTATTTTTTATTTCGCGAAAAGCTTTTGCTAAATCACTCGGTGATTGATCTATTACAATTCCACTTCTAAATTTTTTAACAAAGGAGGCAATACCTGATGTATCTGACATAATCACAGGAAGCAGCATTTCTGCATAGGCTTTAACTTTTCCAGGGTCCGTGTAATAAGTAGGATTTGACTTATCAACATTATAAAGAGCTACTCCTATATGGCATTTCTTTGATATTTCCTTAAGATCCTCGTCCGAAAAAAATTGATTTGGGAAATAAACTTGGCTTGAAATACCTAATCTTCTTATTGTTTTTATGTAACTTTCATAAAGTTTATCATCACAAATTCCGATTATATTAAGCTTATAATCTTTGTGTTTTTTAAGAAAATCGAACATAAATTCCAATCCTTGTGAGTCCTTTATTAGCCCGATAAATAGGATTGTAAATGCATCCTTGGGAAAATTTCTTTGAACATTTTTAGGCTCTACTCCCCACATAACTGTTTTCTTATTATTGGCACTAACTACTTTACCATTATTGAATACTTTATTAATTCCATCGCTTAGATATGAAACAAAATCCACTCTACCATGATAATGTTTTTTAACTTTTTCAAATAATTGGATAGCGATACCTCCTTGAGGAAAATAATCACCAATCCAATACATAAACTTTGCATTTCTTCGTACTAGTCTTTGAAACGTTAATCCAAATAAGCTGACAGGGTGACCAACCAGCACGTAGAATTTTTCATTAAAGCTAAAAAAATTTAGAAGAATATACCAATGGTAATAAAACCATAAAAGGTAATACAAAAAAATATTCTCGGAAGAGCGAGCTTTTATTTCTTGTTGCATTTTACCACGGTGATAAATCCTAATCAGATTAAATTTATTTTTAAGTCTTGGCATAACAATATACACCAATAATTTTTCGGTATGCTTAACAAAATACTTCTCTATGTTTCCGCAAAACTGTAAGCTTGCATACATAAAAATATTCTTATACAAAAACTTATTCTTCATTTTTAAAAATCACTGAAATATTGTTGGCCCCATAAACATTTGATTGCATTATTTGATCTTTGGCCTCAAAGTAGTCATCAAACTTATTTGTTTTAAAAACTATTGCTATTACTATTCCTAATATTTTAATTAAGTGGCCTGAATAAAAAACTTTGATAACAGGTAATTTAAATCTATATTTTAAAGTTTTTAAGTCATATCTTCTTAAATGTCCAATTCTTTTGTCATGCACATAATTAGGTAGCCATAAAAAAGGCCAGATGTATCTATACTTAAGCGGCACCGTAATAAACATTTTTCCTCCTGATTTTAAAATTCTCTTCCATTCTTCAATTGCCTGCTTTTCATCAGGAATATGTTCCAAAATAGCATTCGCAATAACGTAATCAACGCTGTTATCAGGTAAGGGAATTTTCTCCGCGTAGCATTTTATAAGTTTTAGATTTGAAAGAGATAATTTTTTTTTGTACTTCTTTAGATTTTCTATTGCTTCAGGAGTCAAATCAGTTGCAATAACGTTAGAGCCTAGTTTTGCCATTTCAACTGCCACATATCCGCTCCCTGTTGCTACATCTATTAACACTTTTCCTTTGTGGCTATCTCCAAGTACATATTTTTTAATCCTTTCGATATAACTTTTCTGCCAAGAGTCTAACTTATATTTGTTCGCATGACCGAACTCGTCTCCAAAATAAGAAAGCTGTTTTTTATATTGATCGTTTTTATTCATAATTTAAGAGCTTTAGTAAATATTTTTTCCCAACAAAATTCTTTTGCGTAAGAAAGAGCATTCCGCCTAAAATCTATTAATCTTCTTTCATCTAACATTAAAGAAAAAATAGCTTTTTCGATTTCAATTCTTGAATATTTTACCACAACACCACACTTTCTTTTATCAATTTCTTTAGCATTATAGGAAACATCTGTAAGTATTACAGGAAGTCCTGCTCCTAAATAATCTTTTATTTTTGTTGGATCTGCATAGTAAGTAAAATTATAAATTTTCTCTTTTTCGGGCTTATAAACTGCAATCGCACAAGCGCTTTCACTCATCATACTATCAAGCTCTTCTCTCTCACGTATCCAGCCTGTCATGGAAACATATTTTTCAATCCGAAGTTTTTTTATTTTTTCCTTTAAAACGTTTTTATATTCTCCTCCTCCTACAATAACAAATTTAAAATCTGGAATTTTTTTAATAATATTGGGTACTGAATCAAGGACAAGCTGCACTCCTTGTTTTTCGAGAAGATGCCCAGCAAATAAAAGCTGGTGCTTTTTTATATCTTTAAAATCTCTTTTTTTTATATCTTTATTCCAAACACCAATTGGAACCACTTTTTGAATAAACTTATTTTGTGGTACACCAAGAAATTTTTCTCTACCTTCTGCAATTCTTGGGGAAACATTCCATATATGATCAGCCTGCATAACACAAAAAACTTCAATCTTATGAAAGATAAAATTCAACAATTTATTTCTAAACCTTACAGGGCTAAAATCGATCGAATAAAAAACCACTTTATCGACCCTTCTAAAAAAACGCAACAATAATCCAGCTAGGCAATTTAAAGGATCCACTCCAACAAACAATTTATATCTCTCTTTTAGAACGACCACCCACCAAATAGTCCAAAAAAAATCGATAGAATATTCCAACAAACCAAAAAGATAAGAACGGTTGATTATTTTTTTTTTAATCAATTTTCCTCTTAAGTATAAATAAAATGAGGAAGTTCTCTGATCAACTAGTGGATGTGCAATAAACAACAATTTCTCTATTTTCTTATCAAGAAGATAATCTCTTAGGGCTTGTGATGCTCCATAGAGCATCTTGTGAGTAGCAATAACAACATTTTTCTCCATGCATGAACTCTAGCTAAAATGACCTTGCTGGCAAATTTCCTCAATTATCTTATCGTTATTATAAGTATATTTCCATTCAGGATAATGGCTTTGAAATTTTGAAACATCAGATATGTACCAAATATGATCTCCAATTCTATTTTTATTTATATACTTTACTTTTGCTTTTTTAGAAAGAACTTCTTCTGCTTTTTTTATCGCTTCGAGCATTGAGGTATTTGAATATCTCGATCCTCCAATATTATAAACTTCTCCCTTTCGGGGATTTTTGAACACATGATAGAATGCATTTACTAAGTCGTACGAGTGAATATTATCTCTAACTTGTTTTCCTTTATATCCAAAAATTGTATAGTCGCTACCTGTTACGATACATTTAATAAGATAGACAAGAAACCCATGGAGTTTTGCTCCGCTATGAGCAGGTCCCGTTAAGCACCCCCCTCTGAATACAGCCGTTCTTAGACCAAAATACTTGCCATATTCCTGAACCATTACATCCGCTGCTACTTTTGATGCCCCAAAAATACTATGCGTTGAGTTATCAATACTCATTGACTCGTCTATACCTTTGTAATATTTATGATTTTTAGGAAGCTCAAATCTAGTTTCAAGTTCTATTAACGGAAGATTATTTGGAATGTCACCGTAAACTTTGTTCGTAGAGGTGAATATAAATACAGCTTCTTGTGAATATTTTCTAAAATTTTCCAAAAGATATAATGTACCAAGTGCGTTTATCGTAAAATCGGTTATTGGCTCTTTCGCTGCCCAATCGTGAGAAGGTTGTGCAGCAGTGTGGATAATAAGTTCAAATTTATTTTTTTTGAAAATATCTAATACCTTTGGATAATCTCTAATGTCAATATTATAATGAATATATTTTTCCTTAAGCTGTTCTTTTAATCTTTCTCTTGACCATTTTGTACTTGCTTCTTTTCCAAAAAAGTATTTCCTCATGTCATTATCAATACCATGGATTTCAAAACCCTTTGCTGCAAAAAATTTTGCCGCTTCTGACCCTATTAAACCAGCCGATCCTGTAATTAAAATTTTTTTCACAATGAATTTGTTATATCTTTATATTCTTATACCAATTTATTGTTTTTTCGAGTCCTTCATCTAGTTTTATTTTTGCTTCAAATCCTATCTTTTCTTTTGCCTTTTTATTATCGCTGTTTCTTCTGGGGCTTCCGTCAGGTTTTGTAGTGTCAAAAACAATTTTTGTATTTTTTCCGCTCAACTTTACTATTTTTTCAATTAGATTCTTTATGGATATCTCATTGTCTGTCCCAATATTTAAAGGATCCGGTTCGGGATATTTTTCTATTGCCAGAATCATTCCTTCTGCCAAATCTTCAACAAATAAAAAAGCGCGGGTCTGGTTGCCACTGCCCCATACATTTACCGGATTTTCACCATCAAAAACTCTTTTTATTAAAGCTGGAATTACGTGTGAAGTTTTAGGATCGAAATGATCCCGTGGGCCATAACAATTATAAGGCCTAACTATTCCTACTTTCATTCCAAATTCTTCTGCATAATATTGACCTTCTTTTTCGCTCATTCTTTTTGCCCATCCATATCCGCCATTTGTGGATTCTGGCTCGTCCAAAAATCCTTCTGATTCTGGGGTTGGGACAGAACAATCCCTAGGATAAACACAAGCAGAGGAAACAACAAGAAATCTTTCCACCTTTGCTTTCCTTGCCGCCTCCAACATTACCGTACCTATAAGCAAATTGTCCCTTAACATTGTTGCCTGATGAGTTCTGTTATATTCAATCCCTCCAACTCTTGCCGCCAAATTCATGACAATATTTTGGTTTTTGCATACATTTAATGCATCTTCCGGATCTTGACAATTTCCATTTATTAATCTTACATTCTTTTTCACAGATTCTAAATTTACTTCTTTTCCATTTTGCAAATTATCTAAAACTGAAACCCTAGCATTTATTTTTACTAATTTTTCCACGAGATGACTACCAATAAATCCCGCTCCGCCTGTTACCAATACTTTTTTATTTTTCCAAAAATTGTTAATCATTTGTAAATATTTTAATAATCTCTGACATTTCTTTTTTTGTTAAATCCGGATTATTCCCAAAATACAAGCCTTGCTCGTGTATTATTTTAGCATTTAAATTTTCGCCAGTAAAATTATTGACATATTTCTTAAAGAAGGGTTGCAAAGCCATATCGCCTCCAACTATTGGTCTAATTTCTACCTTATCTTTACATTTATCTACCAATTCATTTCTTATCTTTTGAGTTTTGCAAATTACAGGGACCGCAAAATTTGAAAGAAGATCAATATGATTATATTTTATCGGATAGTATTTGTCTATATTTTTGTAAATCGGGACTGCCATTTTGAAAAAGTTATTTTTTCTCTTTTCTACAATCTCATCAATATACTTAATCTGAGTATTTCCTATAAATCCGTTTATTTCTGTTGTTCTTAGGTTATAGCCAAGATCGTAAAATGTATAACGGGAGTAAAATGTTGAATTAACATTATGCTGAACTCTTATTTTTAATTGTTTTTTTTCTGTTAAATTTCTATCCCAACCGTGAGCCCTAACCATTTGAAGCATTGTTTCTAGCTCTACATTGTCTGTGCAAATTGCTCCGCCTTCAATAGTTGAGAGATGATGGCCCACATAAAAGGAAAGAGTAGAGGCAAGTCCAAAATTCCCAAGCTTACGACCTTTATATACTGTCCCCAAAGATTCACAGTTATCCTCAATCAGTATTATTCTTTTCTCATCGCAAATTCTTTTAATCTCATCAATATCATCACAAAACCCAAGTAAATTGGTTAAGAAAAACATCTTAATTGGATATTTTTTAATAGTTTCGGATAGTTTTTTACTCGATACGTTAAGAGTGTCTAATTCTACATCGATCGGAACAACTTTTAAACCGAGCTGAATTAAAGGCATAACATTTGTAGACCATGTCACTGCAGAAAATGCAACCAAATCCCCTTTTTTTATTTTACCTAGATTAAGAAGAGCCTGAACAATTGCAAGGTTTGCAGAGCTGCCGCTATTTACCATTACGCAATATTTTCTTTTCTGCCATTTAGCAAATGTGTGTTCAAATTTTTTGCATTCACTTCCAATACTAAGCAGGGGTGAATTTTTTATAAATTCACAAAGGGTCTTTTTAGTTTCCTCCTCGTTATAAAATGTTGATTTAATTAATTTAATCATTTTTAGCTAAGACGTGAAGTTTCCATGCCGTAAAGGGAACGCGCTTAAAAAGTTCCAGCTCCCATGCCGTACTCACTCGTAAGAGTTTACTAAATAAAAACCATACATTTCTAAAAAGCATAATAGGATCTTTTACTTCTTTTCCTTTAGTTTTTGCCCTAACTATTCCGCTGTCTGTATAAGAAGATGCTTTCTTTCCAAGAAACAGTGTTATTAGTTCTTTTGGTATGAAGTAGAGAATTAAATTTGTTAATTGATACAACACATGTTCACTGTAGGATCTTTTAATAATGAAGAATTTGTGTTTTTTAAGTAACCTTTCGACAGAATGGTGGGTAAATTCAGGATGAATATGTCCCCAGTTTTTAAAAGTCAATTTACTGCCAAGCCATATTTTTTGGAAAAACCAGGTAAAAGTAAAAGGTTCCCCTTCGCATGGAACAAGAAGGAAAAATTTTCCGTCTTTCTTAAGAATTCTTTTTACTTCATTCAAAAATAAATCAACATCCAAAATATGCTCCATAACATCAAGACATACACAAGCGTCAAAAAGGTTATTTTTGTAAGGAAGTTTATTTTTCTGTATCACTTCGTATGTTACCCTACCGCTTCCAAATTTCTTTGCATAGCTTATCGCCTGTTTACTTACATCACAACCGTAGGCTTTCACTCCCGGGAAATAATAATACAAACTTTCTGTTAGCACTCCTCCTCCGCAACCAATATCAAGAACTTTTCCTTTTTTTAATTTTAAGGATTCTGTAAGACGCTTTAACCTGTAATCTTCTTTAAAAGTTATCTTATACGTTTTGGGTTTTCCTTCCATAACACCCATAAAAACTTCTTCGTAGTTAAAATTTTTGCTCATAAGTTATTTCTGTATATTTGATTTTATTGATTGTACACTATTTTTTTTATACCAATCAATTGTAAACATTAATCCTTCCTCAAGGTCAAATTTTGGTTTCCATTTAAGCAGTTTTCTTGCTTTTATAGAGGAAACATATTGGGCTTCTATTTCTCCCTCTCTTTTGTCATTTACTTTCTTAATTTTAAGATCTTTGCCTGAGATCATAATAATTTTTTTAATTAAATCTTCAACGCTAATTAGATTAGAGCTTCCAAAATTAAATACCCTATTCTCAAAAACCTTGCTTTCGCTTATTTGAGCAAGCAATAAATATGCCTCGATTGCATCATCAATAAATAGATAATCTCTAACAGCTTGTCCTCCCCACATCTTAGGCTCAGAATTCTCAAAAACACTTTTAATTGTTTTTGGAATTAAACGTTGAAAATTTAAGTCTCCCGGACCATAAATATTTACAAATCGCGGTATCAAAACTGGGAGGTTAAAACTTGTTGCATAAGACTGGGCAATAATATCTGTACAGGCTTTTGAGGTTTCATAAGGTCTTGTTGGTCTTGGCGTATAGCTTTCGAGATACGGAACTTTATTTTTTCCATACACATGAGACGTGGATGCGATTATTACTTTTTCTAAATTATTAATTCTTGCACTTTCTAAAATGTTTAATGTTCCCTCTGTGTTAACCTTAAAAGTCTGATAGGGATGAAGTTGACCTTCTTCAACTAACGACGCTGAAGCCAGATGAAAACATATATCAATTTTTGAATCTTTTATAAATTTATTAATTTGGGGATAATCAAGTATGTCTGCATTTAAATTTCTAGTATCATTGTTAACAGATCTTGAAATTCCATACACTATAGCCCCTGATGATTTCAAGCGATTGCTTAAAGCCTTACCAACAAAACCGGTGATACCTGTTATTAATATTCTCTTATTCCTTAAATCATCTTTTAACATAATTATTTTTAAGAACTAATCCTAAAAAACCAGCTATAACCTCAGCACTACGCAAAAGCACTACTCCACCTGTTAAAACAGGGTTCTTCAGAAATATTTTCCAATGCCTTACATAAGCTTTTTTAATAGGAAAAAATTGCTTAATGGCAATATTTGGATATCTTTTTAGATACTCCTTAAAAGCTACGCTATAATAATATTTCTTTTTTATTCGGCCAAAAAACTTTGTCTTACCTTCATCGTGATCAATATAACTTTTTATTTTACCAATTTTACCTCTTGATTGCATTCTGTAGTGGAGATCTGAGTCTTCAATTCCGACAACCGTTGGATCATAACATCCTACTGCTATTGCATCTTTTTTCTTAAAGAATCTACAGCACTCATTCATACCATCTTCAAGAAATACACTAACGTAGCGTTCCAGAGCCACACATTTTGTCCAAAAACCTTCCCCTATAGAAACTTCAGGTATGGTAAGGGCGATATAATTACCGCTTGAAATCATTGCATAACAATCCTTAACCACGTTTTCCGTTAAATACATATCCTGATCAATAACCAAAATGTATTCACCTCTTGCTTCTTTTATACCCCTATTTCTTTGGATACTTCGTTCTGGCCCATCTTGAAAGTATCTGGCATATTTTTCTATTATCTTTTTGCACCCATCTTGTTTATCTTTGTCATAATACAAGCTGTCTACAGCAACAATATCTATGTTTGGGTATGTTTGTTTTTTAATTGACAAAAGACACTTCTCGATGGTACTTTCACAATCGTAAGTTGATATAACTACGGTTATTATAGGAAATTGCTTTTTCATAAATTATTTTTATTTTTTATTACTTCTATTAATTTTAAGCTCATTTTTTTTACGTCATCCCATTTTAATCCCTGTGATGATCTTAAACAGTCTCTCTGGAATTCCATATACTTTTTCTTATCTTCAAAAAGAGAAAGAGACTCTTTAGCCATTTCTAAAGGAGAATTTTCTGACAAAACTATTCCTGTTTTGTTATTAATTACCGAATCTCTAAGTCCCGAAACGTTATAAACAATGGAAGGCGTTGCCTGACTTGCAGCCTCAAGTACTACCAACCCCCAACCTTCCTTTACCGATGTGTGTAGAAGAATATGCGCCTTTCTCATAAGTTCAAGTTTTTTCTTTTCATTAACATATCCAAAAAACTTCACTTTGTTTTCAATGCCTAAATCTTTCGTAATCTTATGTAGTTTGATTAAATATTTTTTGTTACCTTGTCCAACAATCCAAAGCTTGGCTTTCTTTTTTTCTTTTTGAATTATTGAAAATGCTTTAATGACCTCCTCAACTCCTTTCATTCTCACCAAACGACTCACAAAAATAAACGTTTCGTATTCTTCTTTTTTAGGCAATACTTTTAACGTTTTATTCTTTATTGGGCAAGGAATTGCAATACAGTTTGCTCTCTTAATTCCAAATTTTTCTAAATCATCAATTGTTGAAGGCGCATCTGTCCAAAATTGTAAATCCCTATATAAATAAAAATATACTTTCTCAATTATTTTTCCTATTTTGTTAATCGGAAAAGGATACATGTAATCCCAGATGTCTGAAGCCACCTCGTGAATAAAAGCGATTTTTGGTTTTCTAACATATAAAGGTGTAAAGAAAGGAAGCCCATGGATTTCATCTATAACTAAATCAAATTTTTCCTTTGAAAATAAATAATAAAAGGGGGCCAGTAAGAAGACGCTAAGTGAATTACCAAAACGAACAATTTTTATTCCTTCAACATACTCCTCTTTTAACGAGTCTTTAAATCCTGCCGTAAGCCAAATTACTTTATGATTATTCTTTACCCATGCCTTTGCGTGTTGCAATGTTATAATCTCCGCTCCACCAGAAGCTGGATTCTTAATATCGCGCCAATTTAAAATCAAAATGTTCATTTATAATAATTTCTAATTTTTAATCTGTAAAAAACTGTTGCGGTATCCCAAAGCATGAGAAGGACTATTTTCCAAAAACTCGTAGATGTAATGGTGCTTAATCCGGTAAAATCCAGTTCGATGGGACCTTCGTATATTTTGTTAAATCCCAATGCTTTTGCCACTGCCAGAACTTCAACGTCAAACGCAAATTGGTTAACTATTAGCCTGGGGAAAACTTCTTTTGCAACTTTCTTCTTGAAAAACTTAAGTCCGACCTGAGTATCTCGGACTGCAAAACCAAAGAGAAACTTGGTAAGAGTTCTATAACCCCAAGATAAAATTAATCGTGTAAAAGGATAGTTTACCTTTGATTCTGGATGAAGCTTGCTTCCTACTACTATATCAGCGTCGTTAAAGACCATAATATTCAAAAGCAAAGACATCGCAACGGGATTGATATCCATTCCTGCATCTATAAATCCAACTAGGTCTCCCCTCGCGCGAAGCATTCCGTATTTAACCGCATATCCCTTTCCATTATTTTTCTTATAGCCTAAGACTTTAATATTTTTATTATCAATACTTTTTGCTTTCTCAAAGGTTCCATCTAAAAATCCGTCCACAACGGCTATGATTTCGTACCTATACGAGAGAGACGACAACACCTTATCGAGATTTTTTAGGTTATCTATGATTGTTTTTTCTTGTTTGTAAGCAGGAACTATTAAAGAGATAAATTTAATCTTATCCATTGGAAAATTTGAAGAATTCTTTTCTAACAAGATCCCATGAAAAAATTCTTCCGTACTGAAGTTTTATT
>Ga0213870_1000107_pt1 | contig 41353 bp, 39 predicted proteins | sample WICALVC2017_Meta_FD_160119 | JGI IMG/M metagenome (GOLD analysis project Ga0213870, IMG submission 160119) | Freshwater microbial communities from subterranean cave lake in Wind Cave National Park, South Dakota, United States - WICALVC2017 | ecosystem: Environmental > Aquatic > Deep subsurface >...
AATACTTGCTTAGGATTACCTGTCCAACCTAAAGCAGAAATTAGTATGTTAGTATCTAGCGTCGCTTTCGTCTTGCCCATCTGATAGCCTCTTCTACGTCTTTATCCTCAACTTCCCTTTCTTTAAACTTTTTGGCTATCTCTCTGGATAAAGATTTGAATTCTACTCTAACATCTGGTATGTTAACTCTTTTGAATAATACACCACCCTTAACGCCAAATGCAACAAATCTATCTGAAGGTCTCAATTTCTCCATTATCCTTATATCTCTTGGGACAACTAACTGCCCTTTGGGAGACATTTTAACTAGAGCTTCTTTCATTTCAATCACCTGTATAATAGTTTAACTTTTTAACTATTTAACTTTTTGTTTGAGGTCGTGTGGGTACTGGGAGGAGAACTTCAAGGACCCTGAGCGTCCTTACAAGAAATCTTTGGATCCAGATTACAGTTAAATAGCTTACTACCTCATTCCTATTTATGACTATCAAAGCGATTTTGATTGATCTGGATAATACGCTTTATGAATATGAAAAATGCAACAATGCAGGGTTTGATACAATCTTCAGCAGCCTGTCATCGATATTAAACAAACCGAAAGAAACCATAAAAGAAATTTTCCATGAGTCAAGAAGAAAAGTTAAATTACAGTTAAAGGATACTGCATCGTCTCATTCGAGATTTTTATATTTCCAGAAGATGGTAGAATCATTAAAAGGACACACTGATATAGAACTGACACAAAAAATTCACAGCCTTTTCTGGGATGCTTATTTTAATCAAATGGAATTGTCAGATGGCGTAATGGATTTTTTTAAACAATTGAAAGACTCGGGTGTAAAAATTGTGATTGTGAGCAATCTAACGACTGAAATACAATTCAAGAAATTAGTTAAACTTGGAATCGACAAATACATTGATTTTGTTATAACTTCTGAAGAAGCTGGACAAGATAAACCGGGAGAACCTATTTTTTCACTTGCACTGGAAAAGACTGGTTTGCCCAAAGAGGAAGTTGTGCTGATAGGAGACGAGGTTGATGCAGATATTCAAGGGGCTAAAAGATTAGGGATGAGGCATATTCTTGTAAATAACGGCGATTTTCAAGAAGCACTAGAATCCTTTAAAAACTTAAATTCGATATAGTTCGGTATCAGTGGGATAAATGAAGTTAAACATACCGTCTGTTTTCAGAAGCAAGTTCTTCATCTCAATATTGATACTCAAGATAGTAGCCGCATTTATCTTCGGCTCCGACTTTATAGTACAAGGGTTCGTCCCTTTTGTGAACCATTTTGTGGACTCGGGATTTCAGGACCCCTACCAGTATTTCGTTGATATCGGCCATGTTAAAGCTTTTCCTTATCCAACAATGATGCTGGCAATTTTGGCTGCGCCTTATGCAGTCCTTTCGTTTGTCTTGTCTGGATCTTGGCTAAACGACGCTTTCATCAATTTGTTCATTACAAGAATACCAGTTATGTTGGCGGACTTGTTCATTTTTTACGTTCTGATAAGATGGCTGAAGACACGAGAGGACAAAGTCCTCAAATACTACTGGGCATCGCCGATACTTTTCTACATAAGTTACTTCCACGGCCAATTGGATGTGATACCCATAGCCATTCTCTTCCTGTCACTTGCATTCATGTTCAGGAACAGGACTTTGTTATCGGGAGCTCTTTTCGGGGCAGGGATAGCCGCCAAAACAAACATACTTCTTGTGCTGCCCTTCATGGCGCTGTTTCTCTGGAAAAACAAATCATTGAAAGAGACTATAAAGTTCACGGCAATTACTGTACTGACTTATGCGGCGTTAATCTCACCTTTTATTTTCTCGCCAGGGTTCATTAGCATGGTTTTCGGAGCATCGGAACAATTCAGAGTATTCGATCTCACGATTCCTTTGGGATTCCAAAATATAATTTTGTTGGCCGCACCTGCGGCATATCTCATTTTATTATTCAATTTTTCCTCCTACGAGAGGATGAACAAGGATTTGCTCATGATGATGATTGCATTGATTTTTACAGTTGTCGTCACCCTTGTTCCACCAGCACAGGGGTGGTATTACTGGGCTGTGCCGTTTCTGATATACTTTTTTGTAAAGCAGGAGAAAGTTCCGATGGTTAGCTTCTGGGCGATAAATCTGTTTTACTTGGCGTATTTCCTCTTCAACCAAAATTCCGACATCTTCCAGTCATTCCAATTGATAGCACCCCAAATAGCCAGCTTACCAGCGCCTTACTATATTGTTGAAGGCATCGGCATCAATCCTGTTCTCATATCAAACATTTTGTTTACAGGGCTAACAGCATCCCTGTTAATGACAGCTTTCTGGACTTATTCAAGCGGTGTGAGGTCCAATTTGGAATACAAACCCAAAGACAAACCAACGATTATCGGGATAGGCGGTGACTCTGGTGCTGGAAAAAGTACCAACACCGAATTGCTGACAGGAATATTTGGAGGGAAAAATACACTTGTTGTAAACGGGGATGACATGCATAAATGGGAAAGGGGAAATGAGAATTGGAAAGTTTTCACACATTTGAATCCGGATGCCAATAAATTGCATCAAGAACTCGACCACGCTGTGGCTCTTACAGAATGGAACAGGATAAATAGAGTTACATACGACCATAGTACTGGAAAGTTTACCGACCCTGTCGAGTTAGAACCAAACAAATTCGTTGTCTTCCAAGGGTTGCATCCATTTTATTTGAAGAGGATGAGGGACCTGTATGACGTGAAAGTTTACATGCATCCTTCTGAAGAGTTGAAACTCCATTGGAAAATCTTGCGGGACATGCGCGAGAGAGGATATACCAAAAATCAAGTCTTGCAGCAGATAAGGAAAAGAAAGGCAGACAGAGTGAAATTCGTAGACCCGCAAAAGCAGTTTGCCGATGTTGTGGTAAGCTATTCTGTGAAGAGAAAGATAGATAAAATTGGTTCGCCGAAAGCCAAGGTGGATATGAATTTGAAAATATGGCTGGACAACAGCATTGACATGGAGCCATTTGAAAAAGCTCTGTCGGCAGTCAAGACATTGAACATCATTACATATGACGAAGATGATCTCAAGACACAATGTTGTGAATTTTACGGGACTATTACAGAAAGCGAATTGGAAGCAACCTTGTACAAATTAGTTCCGAATTTCGAAGAACTGATACACAGCCTGTCGCCTAAATTCAGAAAAGATTATGATGGCCTCTATCAGCTTTTCTTCATCTACTATTTGAGCGAAATATCGAAGTTGAGAGGAAAGTAAAGTTTAATAATATTATACCTCATCTATTGAGTAGATTAATATGAAAAGTATATTATCATGGGATGCCGATGGTGTAATATTTGACGGCACTATGAAGATTTTAGCCCGAGTCTTCGGAGAGTCTCTTCATTTGAAATATGGCATACCTATAGAACAAGGCACCCGATATATGTACGATACAACAGGTACACCAACTGCCACTCAATATAGAAACTTTTTATCAGAGAGAACCCTATTGCCGAGTAATCCAACTGAAGCGGATGCATTGATAGCTGGACTTGTGAAAGATTTTACAGAGGATGCATATGCAGAGATGCCGTCGCTGTGTCCTGATGTTATGCTTGCATTACCATATCTTAAGGGACGGAAAATGGCGATTTCTACTAACGCACCACAAGCAGTATTGGATAGAAGAGTCAGATATCATGGTTTAGACGAATATTTCCACTCTTGGTTTGGCAAAACAGAAGAGACTCCAGATAAAAAGCAACACAAAGTTCCTATAATGAGATTATTTCAAGTGACTGGTGATGAATTTACAAGATACGGTGCATTGATTGGTGATGGTTATAAAGATATGGAAATTGCGAAAGAATGGGAAATACTTGGTATTGGAAGGAAAACTGAAGACAATACCGAAGAAGGCTTGATGAATGCTGGTGCCATCGCAGTAGTAAGAGATTTAAGGGAATTGCCAGAACTATTGAACAGATTATTCGGATAAATTATGTGGGAAATAAAGGAACTTGTCAGAATATCAAATGAAATAGGCAAGTCTAAAGAGCTTGTGCAGGCAGGTGGAGGAAACACATCTGTCAAGACTGAAGACGGTAGAATGTTCATCAAAGCTTCTGGGTTCACTTTTTCGGAAATGACAGAAAATGCTGGGTTTGCAATTCTTGATCATAATAAAATTAAGAATTTTTTTGACGAATACAAAGGCGGTGCAAGTTCGTCTGAAGATGAGGGTATGTACAACCAGTCTCTAGCAGGAAATATGATTGATTCCAACCTACCAAAACCCTCAATGGAAGCAGGAATGCACGTGTTTTTGCGCCGTGTTGTTGTGCATACTCATCCTGTAATGGCAAATATTATAAATTGTATGAAAGGTGGTGAAAAGATAGTGAAAGAATTGTTTTCTGATATCACACCAGAATACTTGTGGGTCAATTATAAGAATCCAGGATATAATTTAGCAAAAGAAATAAAAAACAGAATAACGTCTTACGAAAATGCGAATGGTATGAAGCCTGAGCTAATTTTCCTCAAAAATCATGGTATTATAGTATCAAGCGACAATTCACTCGAATGCCTGAAGATGACGATTGAGGTTAATGAAAAAATTTTTGAATATCTAAAAAATAATTTTGGTATCGAAAGATTCCCTCAAATAGAACTGGAACTCAAGGATAATTCCCATTTCAATGGAAGTGATCTAGTCAGACAATTTACCGAAAAACTAGATGAAAATAAACAGTTCCTGTCGAAATTCTTGATACCTGATGATGCCGTATACTGTTCAGAGTTTTCGCTACAAAAAGACCTTTCAAATTTGAGTAAAATGACTTTCGGAAATCAAGGTGTGTTCTATCCTTTGGGTGAGAAAAAGGCTAGAAAGTCGAATGAAATGCTGAGCGCAAAATTATATATATTGTCTGTCATCTCCAGAATTGGAGAGGTTGATTTTCTTAGAGATGAAGATGTGAACTATGTTTTAAATATGGAAAACGAGAAATACAGGCAAAGTTTGAATTAGGTGAATCGATGAAAATTATAATTCCGATGGCAGGGGTTGGGGAAAGATTTGTAAAAGCTGGTTATTCAGAACACAAACCTTTAATAGAGACCGATGGAAAAGTGATGATAGAGCATGTTGTAAACATGTTTCCTGGAGAGGAGAATTTCGTTTTTATCTGTAATAACAAGCACTTAGAGAACTCTAAACTGGAGAGTGTCTTGAAAGGACTAAAGACCAATTGCAAGATAATAGGTGTCGATTCTGTTAAATTGGGCCCTGTATGGGACATGTTGCAGGCGGTGAAAAAGGACGACTTTCTAGACAGTGAACCAGTAATCGTCAGCTATTGCGATTTTAGTGTCTGGTGGGACTATGAACGTTTCAAGAAAACAATGATTGAAACTGGATGCGATGCCGGTGCTATGTCTTACAAAGGATTTCATCCGCACTTAATTGGTCCACAGTTATATGCCTCGATGAGGGTAGATGAAAATAATTGGATGCTGGAATGCAGAGAGAAATTCAGTTTCACAGAAAACAAAATGGACTCGTATCAACAGGCAGGGTCATTCTATTTCCGAGACGGCAATCTACTGAAGAAATATCTTGATGAGACCGTCAAAAGAAATCTTATAGTTAACGGGGAATATTATGTTAGCATGCTCACCGAAGCTATCAGACAGGACGGGCTCAAGGTATACGTATATCCGTTGGAACATTTCCTCCAGTGGGGGACACCAGAAGATTTGAGAACGTATCAATTCTGGTCGGATTATTTCGCATCGAAAGCTGGTAAATAATTATGGCGCCAAAACTTTCCGTTGTGCTGCCGTGCTATAACGAGGCTAAAAGTATACCAGATGTATTAAAGAGATTTTCCCAAGTCATTGGCAGAAGATCTGTGGAACTGGTTATGGTTAACAACGGTTCTTTCGACAACACGGCTGAAGTTCTGAAGAAGGAATTAAAAAATCCCAAATACAAGTTCGCTAGGACTGTGCTTGTTGAGAAAAACCAAGGATATGGCTACGGTATAATGTTCGGTTTGAAGAATTGCAAAGGTGATGTGTTATCTTACACTCATGCAGACCAGCAGTGCGATCCAAACGATGTGATGAGAACTTATGATGAGTTGATTAAGTACCCTAATGCAGAGAATATTTTAATGAAAGGTGAGAGAAACAAACGTGTTCTTAGTGAATTCGTAATCACAAAAGGCCTGCAGATAATATCTTTTCTCATTCTATGGAAGACTTTCAATGACATAAACGGCCAACCAAAAGTTTTCTATCGCACATTCTTTGACAAGATGACAGATGCTCCGAAAGATTTCAAATTCGATTTGTATGTGCAGTATCTGGCCCTGAAAAACAAGATGAAAGTGATGAGCGTACCTGTTGAGTTCGGGAGAAGAAAGTACGGGAAATCCAACTGGGCTTACAGCATATTTTCAAGAGCGAGAACATACTTAGGGTTTATACATTTCATGCTTAAATTAAGATTTGATGGTATATTAAAGTGATTGCATAACAAAATCAAACTTTATCGGCATTGGAATAATCGTCATCTGCACTTTACTGACAACAATAGCTCAACTGTCCTTCAAACTAGGATCAACTTCCATAGGGTTTTCTCTACTTTCCTTCATTGACCCCTTCATAATTCTCGGCTTCATTGCATACGGATTGGCAGCAATTCTATTTGTCATAGCCCTGAAATTCGGTGAGTTGTCTCTATTGTATCCTGTATGGTCATTAAGTTTTGTGTGGATATCACTGTCTTCAATCTTTCTTTTAGGCGAAAGCATGAACTTGGGAAACTGGCTTGGCATAACATTCATCATTGCTGGGATTTCGTTCATAGGGTTTGGTGCTAGAAATGGTTGAGCTGTGGACATTTGCATTAGTAGTAATCTCTACAGTATTTGGAGCTTTAGGCTCATTATTTCTTAAGCTGGGGTCAAAAAACTTGAAAGGATTAAAAGAACTGATCTCAAACAAATCATTGTTGCTTGGATTGTTCTTATTTGTGCTTGCGACTATATTCATTATCTTCGCTCTGAAATTCGGTGAGCTCTCAAAAATATTCCCGATAACTTCGCTGACATATATCTGGGTTGCCATAATCTCATGGAGGTTCCTGAAAGAAAAGATGACGAAAGAAAAATTAGCTGCATTCGTGTTTATTGTAGTTGGAATACTCTTTGTAACCGGTTAGATATATTTATAAAAATACTTCCTAATTATAGTGGTCAATTGGTTAGTGATTTGTTTAAAAGATTCTTTAGAGTAGAAATAATTTTGATAATCTTAATCTTGTTTGGCGTGTTCTTCCGTTTTTATAACCTTAATGTACCTTTGAATGGCGACGAAATAATCTTCGGGATCGGTGCGATGAAATTTCACCACCAAAGCTTTGAAGCAGGAAAAGAATTCGTACGTGAGCATCCTCCTTTAGGAAAGTGGATTGTTGGGTTGCCGTCAAGATTCACCGAAGCTGACTATGAGCCGTTGAAACTTTTGAGCTCAGATATGTTTGTCTGGGGTTATATCGCTTACGATGCTTTGGAAAAGAATTTTATTGTCATGCGTGTTGTTGAAGCTCTGTTGGGTGTTATGTCTCTGCTTTTAATATTTCTTATCGCACGGCAACTGTTTGGCTTCTCGGCAGCAATATGGAGCACTGCTCTGGCAGCATTGTCATTTGAGATGATTGGCTACAGCAGAGTTATTTTCATGGAAAGTCCGATGATTGTTTTTATTCTTCTCACTTTATTTCTTTACATTAACTATCTGAAATCCGGCGGCAAAAAAAAGTTTGTATATCTTGGCTTATTCTTCATCTCGCTTACAGCCACTCTCTTAACAAGGCACATACAGCCTCTGTTTCTCCTGCCAATCTTTGCCGTCTCCCAGTTTTTATTAAACCGCGACATGAAAGAAAACATCTACATTTTTCTTTTGCTAGCAATTTCCTACTATGTTGCATTCCATGTTATTTTTCCGCAGGACATACTCGGCTACGGGCAAAGCAGGTTCGGCTACTCAAGTGTCCTTGGGTTTTTATCGTTTAAAATGTTTAGCGTCATCGGCCATCTTTTATTCAGGAACTCATTTTTGTTTTTAGCATCCATATTGTCTATCGGATATGTAGCCTATCAAACCTTCCAGAAAAAGATAGATCATAAAACTGTATATCCTGTACTCATCGTTTTCTTTGTATTGGCTTTCTTAATATTTTCACTCCTGAGATTTCCTCTACCAAGACATTACATCTTCATGTTTCTGCCGCTCTACATAATAGGCGGATATTCATTAAGCCGTGTTACAAAAAACAAAATTTTATTATGGGTGATGTTGGTCTTGGCGGTGATAAATGCGGTCCAGATACCTGTCTACTTTCCAAATTTCCTCTCCTATACCAACTTCGGTTTGAATGGTTTCGAAAGCTTCCCCAGCGCTACTTTTCAAGAGCTAGAAACAAGATTGAACACTTTAGCTGAAGAGGGTGTCTCCAATTTAATGACAAATGACTTGAATGTTTTGATATACTTCAACGGCCAGAAATCAGCACTGGCCCCAGCCCTGCAGACAACATGCACAAATGAAACAGTAGAATCTGTGGATGTGGAGGACTTGACGGTGCTGTATGCGCCGCATTCAACCAAGTTCAACTTCATGAACGATCAATTCATCTGTCCTGTTCTAAAAGCGAAACTAATAGAATCGAATGTCAAAATCTTAGAGCTGTAAAATTTCATTTAAATTTTAGTTTTTTGAGTTTTTTGAGTTTTCTTTTCATCTTGAAAAAGAAAACTAATACTGCAACAGCTGCGGCAAATACTATTACAATAAGGGCTATCTTCCAACTGCCTTTCTTCAGCTCTTCAACGAACTTTTCTCCAGGTTTTTCTGCTGGTTTTGCTGTTGGTTCTTCTTCTACCGGTTTCACAGGAGCTGCTACAGATTCACCGGCTACAGAAAACACAGACAATCCAGGCGATATAGCTTGATAATAAATATTTGTACTGTCTTCACTAACTTTCGTAGTTTCTAATTTGTTCCATTTGTCATTCACATACCTGTACAAGCTGATGGTACTTTCGTTGATGTTGTTAGCGGAAACCCAGCTTTTTTCAACCTTGAAATCAATTGTAACCTTTTCCACATCTGCAGCAGAAATGTTTGCTTTTGTAATTTCGAAATATTGATTTATAACACCAGGTGCATCTGATACAACATCCCTTGGCCTAGCATCAAGCTTTGTGGCGGTAATTTGAACATTTGTAACTGTATTCACAGCTTTAACTTTCATCGCCGTTATCGCTAATGCTGGTGAATTTATAGAAAAGTTTGATTCTGATTTGGCTTCTATTGACGGAATTGTTATAATAGCCTCCTTTTCACCGACCAAGACTTTTGCTTTGGAAGCGACCGCTCCACCGCCACCACCTGCTCCTCCAGCAGCAGCACTTCCTGCAGTTGAGGATGCCGGTGCAGTTCCTACTGTGATAGATTTGGAAGGTGCTGCAGTTCCCCCGATGTCAGAAACAATATTTACTGTTACTGTACATGTACCATAAGAAGATGATGATGTAAGCTTCCAGTTTGTGGGTGATTTACTCGTACCTTTTGTAATATTTCCCAAGCTTTGTTGTGCTGGTACATAGGAAGTATCCACCGTGCACTGACCAGACTCACTGATAGTAGCCCTTGCATTGGATACGTCATTAGCTGACGGTGCTGTCACAGTGATGCCAACATAAAAGGTAGCGCTAGTCCCTACAGAAGAGTCTGCTGTTATAGATGCTGTCAGCGATGAGCTTTGTGATGCAACGTTGATACCGGATGTTGAGCCTGAGCTGCTAGTGCCGCCTTGTGATGTTGAGGTTGCTGTCAAAGTAAGATCACTGCCGGTGGATGTTGGTTTTATTATGCATGTAGATGTCTGGGAAACACTGGCTGACAGGCTGCTTATGGAACTGCAAGCTGTAACCACAGAAAACCATGATGGACTGCTTGACAATTCTGTAACTATGCTAGTTTCTGTGCTGCTTCCAGCTGAGTTGGACACGGTCACAGTCACCGTTACCTGTTCGTTTTCAGTCAACGATTTTGTAGTCAGAGAGGGTGAGACAGTTAGTGCGGCGTAAACGGAACTAATGATAAACACTGTGGACACTAAAATTGATAAAAATAAAATTTTTGATTTCATGAGTTCACCCAGAATCCTATTTGCTTATTAAGCACAGCGGTTTCACCTGTTGTATTATCCAACAAACGCATATTGAGATAATGCCAACCACTCGTCCAGCCACCGCTTCTTGTGATGTTCATTTGTGCTGTTCCGTCAGACTTGCTTGTTCCACTAGCACTTGTCCATCCTGTCACATTAGCATATGAACATGGATAACTTGAGCATGACTGTCTTTCAATCGATGTTATTGTCAAACTGACATTTGACGCGCTGTCGTATGGCCACCAATCAGTCCTTGCAATATTGTACCTGTACGTGTACACAATCAAGCTAATGTTTTCAGATGTGGCGTTTGGATTGTAATAATTGGTGGTACCCGGACTTACAGGCCAGCCGTATGCATAAAGCACATCCCTTATATCGAAGTATAGCCATGTTTGCTGTGAAATAGCTGAATTGTTCGAGTCGAGAGCTGTTAATTTGCCGTTGTGCCATCCTTTGAGTGTCCAATTCCCAAAGTCAGTGGCATTGAGATTTATTGTCGCATTGCCTTTGAAACTCTTGCCAGTTGCATTGCTTGCAAAATGTTGACCTAACTTCAGTGTAATATCTGAACCGTTTTCATAATTGTAGAACGTTATGTTTATGTCGCTTATGTTGAAGTACTGGTCTGCATCTGAAGTGACCTTTAATACAACAGTCTCATTTTTCAGATACGTGTACTTTGACTGGCTTGCGGACAATGCAAACGCCTTCACACTGAAGCTTACATAAGCTTGCTGACTTTCACCACCGCTTGTAACTGTGATGTAGCCGGAGCAGTAACCAGACACCCACTTCTTGCCCCCGCTTGGTGAAAGCATTATTATATTGTCGCCAGCATTAAGAGAATCGGATGTTGCATTTGTTGATAATGTCGCCCCTGACTTGCTGTAAGTAGTCTGCTCGGGCCAGTATCCACACGACATGTAAACGTCGCTAAGCGTTGCTGCCACATTCGGTGTTATTCTCACTGTTACATTCTCGCTCATCCTATAATCCCATTTTAGTGTGCTTACTGATAATTTGAATGATTGTATCCTGAACCACACATTTGTTGTCACAGGCGAGCCTGAGCCATCGTTGTATCTGGCGGTCAAGTCAGCTGTGTAGTAGCCGCCTGATAAGGATGACGTTGGCACTATGGTGACTATGCCTTGCCCATTTGATGTGTTAGTTGAGTTCAGTATTGATGTATTAGCTGTCCATCCGCTAATTGGTGTATAAGGCCACGTATCGCTTTTCGCTAATTTCGCGACAGTAACATTCACCGCTGCGCCTGAATAGCTGTTGAAACCGAAGTTACAGTACCATGTATCACCGCCACAAACTGCAACATCCAAGGATATGTTTTCCGTATTGTTGAACTCATACTGCCAGTTCTTTGTTCGTGCAGAAAATGTGAAATCCTTTATCTGGAATGATGCCCAGCCTGTCCCGTTGTTCCCATTGCTGTCGGTTAAAGTAACTTCTAGATTATACCAGTTGCCTGCGGCCAGTGTCGACGAAGGTTTTATGTTGACTGTAGTTGTTCCGTTGATAGTAGACGGTGACCAAGTTACTGGTGTCTGCTTCATTTGATAGGTTGTTTGGTCCCAGTAGCTTAGTCTCATTGCTGTGATGCTCGCCGCGATGTTTGTAGCCGAGACGCTATAAGAGCTAGTCAACCATGACGGTCTGTCGGTAGCGCTGACGTTTACTGTGATGTTCTGTCCTGAGGTGTAGACAAATGTCGTCTGACTGGAATTTGTAGGCTTCACTGGCTGCAGATTCACGAAGAAGCTCCTTATTTCAAACCAATATGTCCCTGTTTCTTTTCCTTGCGGACCATCCACAATCACGGCTGCGCTATAGTATCCTGTCTCCCATGTGTTGTTGCTCTTTCCTCCGCGCGGGATGAAAGTCAGATTAGCATTGCCTTTTGTTGTGTTGATGTACCATAAAGATGTGTTCTGGATAGTCTGGCTGGTCGCATAGCTAATTGATAAACCGGAAAGTGTCACTGTCCCTGTTCCATTCAATGTCACGTTGAATCCTAAAGTGCAGTTGCCGCTTATACTTGTGCTTGTGCAAAGAGATAAAGCTCGCGATAGAGCGCTTCCAAAACTGACATTGTTTGCCGTCGTGTTTAAGTTAGTTGTGTTGAAGAAACTCGTAGCAAAGTTGGTGTCGTTTAAAGTAATGTTTGCGACAAAGTTGCCGCTTGTTGCACTTATGTTGATGAATGCTGAGTTGATGGTTGAGTTCTTTGAAATAGTTATCAAAGTGGAAGAGTTTGAAGCAATGGCTGTGGCCCGAGCTTGATTATAGCTTATGTGTAGATTAAGCAAATTTAAAGCTCCGCTGCTGTTCAGTGTTACGTTGAAGGCAACTGTGCAATTTCCGTTTGCATCAGCCGTGCAAGACGACAATAAGCTATTCAAATTGCTTGTAAATGTGCCCGTCGCTGAACTGCCATTTATTGTATGGTTAAAGAAAGGTGATGTATTATTCAAAGTAAGATTTACAGTTAGATTTGACTGGAAAGGGGCGACTGTAATGCTTGCAGAATTGATCGTTGCGTTCTGCGGGATGCTTAAAATTGTAGAAGCATCGTATCCTGCTGCTTGAAGCGTTACATTTGCAATTGTGCTGTTGAATAGCGATCCGGAAGTAAATGATGTCTGCGAGAATGCTACATTTCTAGTGGTGTTGATGCTAACATTAGTCTGGCTGCCGACATCCTGGAATGTAGTCAATGAACTTGTTGTATTTGATAAGACTGAATTATTGGTGAATGATACAGTGTACTTGCTTGCTGGATAATCCTTTTGTTTCCATTCGTCGTATTTGATGACCTTGGCTGAAATGTTAATATTGTCTGTCACCAGCTCGCTTGCAGGGCATTTCCTCCAGTAGCAATCCCATGCAGTTGAATTCGCATAAGTGACATCAATGTCCAACGTTATGTTATCTGTTGGGGAACGATACCATGATTCATAATAGTTGGACGAGGTTGTCCTCACGTAGACATTGTAAGCTTTTACTGCAAACCATCCTTCGCCAGAATCTCCTACCCCGGCAGTTGTGTTGACCTTGACTCTCACCATGTAATAGCCTGAATCAAAAGCTGTTGTGTGGTTGATGGTCAAGTTGAATCTTCCATTAGCTGGTGATGTGGAATTTGTGCAGGTCCAAGTGTATTTGCTGGTGCTGACAGTCTTTGGCGGCCAGAACCATTCGGCACCGTTTCCTGTGTAAAACACGCCCAGAACAGTACAATTGTCGCCTGTTCCTTGGCCTTGACCGTAGTAAGACCATGTGCCTGTTGAATTGTAGGCATTAATATCAAACCTCATAGTCTCATTCGGTGAGAAGTACCATTTCCATCGTCCGCCAACTTGCTGTGGCCATACATTCACCCAGAGATTCTTGACTTGGAACGCACCGAAACCTTTGTCTGTGTTGTTATTTTTGTCCCTTAGCTCCAGCTCAACAACATAAGTTCCGCCATCCCAGCCACCAGACGGTTTAGATAATCTTAATGTCACCTTGCCATTCTCATCGGTGTTGTTGCTCTGGAGGTTTGCAACCTTTGTTGTGACATCCTCGCCATTTAAAGTGTTAAAGATTTTCTTTACAGTCATCACTATGCCGGCCACGCTGTTGCCTGTGGTATTGCCTCCGCTTGCTGTGGTTTTGTATGCTCCATAGCAGTCATGCATGCCGTACATATTTCCGAAACTGCCCCCCTCTGTACTAGTTGAATCGCTTGAATTGCCAGAAATGGAATCAATAAGGCTGACATCTTGCGCTTCCGAAACTTTGATTGTCAAGTTTGCATCTTCATTAGAGCTGATAAACCATCTGTAGCCGTCTAGCTGGGCGCATACTGTGTAAAGCTTTATAAAGAACTGCGTCTCTGCTGCAAAGTTATTGTTAGCCAGGGTTTTGATAAAGTACAGTCCAGCACCTGCAGGCGCAGAGAATTCCACCAGTCCAACCTTAGCATCCTTGTGATCAACAATTGATGTATTGAATGTAAGTGAGGATGTCACATCGGAACCTGAGCTGGTTCTAACCGACACGACTGAAACATTGGTGACATTTATCGATGATGTCGAATTTGATAGTGTGGACATGATCCTTATTGTTTGCTTGCTGCCAACAAACGCATTTTTGAAATTGTAGCTCTGGTCGACTGGGGTTACTGTTGCAATTGTATTTGTAACCTTCATGTCTATATCGGTTTTCGACTGATTGAGCCTCACCCTCACATAATAAAGGCCGGTTGTGTTTGGAGTGTTGAACGTGAATGTTCTTACCCCTGTTGCAGAATCGAGTGTTGCTGTGCTGGATATAGAACTAACATTTGTGAAAACTGAATCTAATAAATTAAGCTCGAACGTATCGTCTAACGTTGTTTTGATTGTTTCTCCTGTGCTGACATTGAAAACCTTGACTCGGATGTTGACAGGTTCATTTCCGAAGAAAGTATTTGTTGCGGTTGTGTTCTTTTCCAGCCATCCGATTATTTCGTATTTGCCAACTAGTACTGGTATGTTGATGAATTTGGAAGTTGAAACGGCAGTGACTTTTACATTAAAAATGCCGGTACCGTTTGCTGCAAAACTGGTGTTAAGCCTGCTGCCTGAGAATGTGTATGATACAGATGCGTTCTGATTTCCGTTCGGATATGTCAATTGAAGTGACAGAATTTCTGTGCCTGTGAATCGAGTTTTATTGGTGTCGAATATATCCATATATACAAAAGCGGTGTCTCCTGCTGCAAAGTTTGTTTTTATGTTGCCGTCGGCATCGCCTGTGTACACAACCAGATCAAAGGTACTGATGTCGATTATCTTTGTGGCCACCCATTCGTTTACTGTCAATCGGTAGCTTCCTATTGTTGAAGGTGCTGTGAAGGTCCCAGCATATTCGCCAGCGGAATTGGTCGAACCCGATACAGAATTCAAAACCGTGCCGTTGTTGACATAAAGCAATCTAACGGTAATATTTTCATCGGAAACTCCTACACTGTTCGCATCTGTCGCTCTGACTGTGAAGTTTATTGTTTCTCCTGGCGAGTAGGTTCCCTTGCTGGTGCCAATTACAGTGCTGTGCGCCCTTGAGATTTTTACAATCGACGAGCTTTCAAAATAGGTATCGTTGAATGTGAAGTTTGCTTTAACTAAGTAGTCACCACTTCTAGGGACAGTTGCATTTACTTGTGCAGTGAAGTTTATGGCATTGGGCACTTTAGAAGTGAAATTAAATTGAGTCCCGCTTGAGTTAAACAAATATATTGTTACATTTGATGTGAGATTTTGATCTGCAGAACCTGTATAGTTTATTGTCTCGTTTATTTTATAGTTGAACTTGTCTGTAGAGCCTGTTGATGATAGTGCAAGAGCACTTTGGGTGAATAGCAGTAGAGAAAATAGAGAAAAAATGATAATTTTATAACTGTTCCCCACGTTAACCTTATAAACATTTTGTTTTTTTTGTTTATAAATGTCGGGGGTAGAATTGCACCTATCTTCTATACTTTCTTTTTAGTTCGTCCCAATTATTTTCTTTTTTTTTTAAAGTGGTGCCAAGTTTTATCACATTTTTCTTTACAAGCATGAAAATCACACCTGCCGCTATCACAACTATGATAATTATCGTGACCAACATGCCTCGAGATTTCTTTGCTGCTTCTATTGGTGCGGCTGGCTTTTCTTCTGCGGGCTTTTCGGCTGCCTTTTCTTCGGCTGGAGCTGCAACAGGAGCTGCTATTTTAGCTTCGCTTGCTATGGCAAATACAGACAATCCTGGTGATATCGCTTCGTACAAGATATTGTTTGCGTCATCACTCAGTTCAGTTGTTTGCAACTTATTCCACGCATTATTCTCGTGTCTGAAGAGTGTAATTGTTGATTTGTTTATGTTATTCGCGCTGATCCAGCTTTTCTCAACTTCGAATCTTATTGCTGTCTGGTTGACATCGGCGTCAGAAACATTTTTGTCAACTTGAACATAATGATAAACTTTACCTGAAATTTCTTGCGTGATGGTTGCTGGCTTGTCTGCAAGTTTGGTGACAGTGACTTGAATATTGTTAACAGAATTCTTAACAGAGACAACAACCTTTCTGAATGCCAAATCTTCTGTTTTCGCTATATCTACCGTGGCTGACTTGCCTGCTGCGATTGACGGAACTGTGATTGTTGCTTTACCTTTTTGTGTTGTAACTTTTACCCCTGTTGTTGCGCCTGCAGCAGCTGCGGCGGCAGCAGTCGTTGTAGTAGTGGTGGCTGCTGGTACGGTTACCGAAGAGGAGAATGCATTCGTGTTGTCACCTAACGAAAGCGTAATCGTGCCCGAGCTCGAGCCTGTAGTGACATTCCATGTTAGTGATGTGGTGCTACCTGCAGAAACTGTTATCGTAGTTGATGTCGAATCACCGCTTGAAGAATAGCCTGATGGCAGGCTCAATGAATAAGATGTTGTAATGGCACTAGCTTGGGAATTTTGTATGTTTGCTGTTAAAGTGAATGAATCTCCTGATGCTGAGACGCTTTTTGAAGTTGGCGTACCTGTTACAGTTAATGCTGAAGGATTGACAAAAACTATCGTTGGGGGGGCTGTGTCAGAAACACCGCCAGATTGGCCATTGCAAGTGTATGTGTTAGCCGTTCCTGCGGTGAATGTGAAAGTTTTCGAGGTTGGTGTAGTTGATAAAGAAACCCCTTGATACTGGCCTGACGAGGGGTCGGATATAGTAGTTCCTGACGGTGAACAAATCAATTGTATGCTACCACTCTCCGAGCCTGTGGCTGTTACAGTTGTAGTTGCTGTTACACTTGTCCCTGTTGTTGCTCTGGTAGTCGAGAGGACTGTTGAAACCGAAGATACTGCAGCGAGAGCAGTTGATGAAAGCAACATTACCCCGAGGATTGCAATTATGAAAATTGTTTTTTGGTTCATATCTCATCATCCTTATGGCCTGAAAACATCACCTACATAAACAAATTCTGACTGACCAGCTACATTTGTTATTGTTCCTTCGATGAACACCGGCGGCCTGCCAGCAGATGCGGATGGCCAAGAGCTTAACTGCCCAGGACCTATTGTAACTACCGCACAACCGCTTGGGCTAGTTAAAATCGGATTAGATGAACTTCCTTTGGATCCGTCCGATACTTTGAATATGTCCAGATACTTTACCGATGATGGGAATGAGGACCAATCTGTAACCGAGACGTTTATTGTCGCATTTTCAACCGGCTTTGGAGTTGGTTTTTCAAATCCTTGTGCGCATATCAATGCAGTTATGTTCTGCGTTGCAGTAAATGCAGTGTAGAATGAAGAACCGCTGGTGTCTGTGTAGAGCACGACCGTCTTGGCGAAACTGTTGGCGGCTGTACCATTATTCCATTCACCAATCTTCAATTTTGGATTAGAGAGTGCTGTCACACCATTGGGAGTGTATACACTAACATCTAAGCTGCCATTGTAGTTCGACTGTTGAGCGTCTGCGTAGACAACGGTCGCTGCCGTAGCATTTACGATTCTTGTTCTGTTGCTGCTTGCATTATAGATTACATTCCACGTATCTACAACACCGGCGTTTGCGACAAAATCGCCGTCTATTGTTTCTGTGGCTGTACCGTTGAATATCCGATTGTTTGGAGATGCTCCAACTAGACCTGTTCTGTTTGATGAGTCATTTACAAGCGTGACCACACCTGAGCTCAGAGGTGTGATTGATTGTGAGGATGTGGAGAATCCTTTGACTTCGAAGAATGTTGCTGTGCTCATGTCAGCTGAATCTGTTTCAGTGCCTATTGTTGTTGACCAGAAGGCCATCATCCTCCCACTTACACTTACATTTAAGGTTACAAAAGCTATCCCGTCGGCATTGGTATTAGCACCTGTGACTGTATAACTGTTCGTGCTTAACTTGCCTTCAAATCCAAATCCTCTGTTGTCCTGCTTTGCGACAGACTTGATTGAAACTGGTGTGCCACTTACAGGTGCGTTGCCAGATATGATCACGTATGGTATAGTGAAGTTCTGGCTTACTTGATTAGACCCGCCCCATGTATTGCTGACATATCCCCCACCTTGTCCTTGCAATGCTTGGGACGAGACATTTACAATTGTGAAGTAACTGCAATCCTTGATTGTCCAGAGGTACAATGAACCTCCTATGCTCCTGCCAGTTGTTGTATTCAATATTACGGTTTCATTTGTCCTGTTGAATATTATAGTATCGTAAACTCCTGGCGTTATGCTATCAAGCACGAGAATTCTGTTGAAGTGGGTAGTATTGCCTGAGCCGTTTATAAGCATGACTGGATTACCGCTGGTGAATCTTGTTGAATTGAATCCGTCTTTAACACAAACCCTTCCGCTTGTCGAATTGATGTTATAAGCTGTATTTATCCATGTCAAGTTCCATCCGTGCCTTGAAGCATTTCTGCCGCTCTCAGCTTCTTGAGTGTTGAATGTTAGCGGATACATGCCATTTGCAATTATCCAAAAGTCGTCAAAGGATGAGCCTGTGCTGCCAACACCTTCTTCGTTTGGAATTATGACACTGTACTTTGTTATTGAAACAAACAGAGGAACATCTACAGATTCACCATCTATGCCTGTGGCATTGCTTTTAACTGAGACTGTGAGCATGGCCCCTCCTTTTCTCAACGTGCTTGGAACTGTGAATGACACATTCCATTTTTCATAAGGTCCGCCAAGGTTATTTATTGAATACGATGAGAAATTACCTGTATCGGTTGTACCATTCCAGCCATCAGAAATGAGTCTTGCACTAACATTGCCTGCTGTCTCCAGAACACCCTCCCATGGTCTTCCCATTGTGATAGTGAAATTGCTCACGTTAGTTGCTGCACGCACGACTAGTGATTGGTTAGAACCTGCAGGATATTGCTGTCCAAAGCTAAATTCTGGGAAAGCATCAAATGCGACAACCATGAATCCTCCGAAACCTGTATCTGTTCCTAGATTAGCGACTACTCTTGGCTGCAAATCGAAGAAACCACTAGGCCACTTTGTCAGAGCTGTGGAGCCTATGGTGAAATTCTGCGGATAAATAATGAGTGAAGCATTGTTGCTCATCGCTAGTGTGGTGAAGTTGGTTTGTAATGGAGTATTGTTTCTTAGAACTTGCATGGAGCCGGAAGACGGATTGAAATTGAATATCTGTCTTATCATGAAGATGCTCGAGTTTCCTACCAGTGTGCCGCTCATGTTTGCGACATTAGTTAGAGTTATGTTTAGTGCTGAGGTAGGCGACACCTGCCAGCTGAACTGCTGATCTGAACCTAGAGCTTTAATAAGTGGGAATCCTATGTTCAATGTCCTGCACATGAAGAATGTTGGCACCCCTGCATACTTGCCTTTGTATGTTGCATTGAATACAGCGAAATAACTGCCTGAGAAGCTATAGCCACCGCTTGGTGAGAATGTTACATTAATTTTTAGTAATCCGTTAGAGTCGCTCGAAGATGTGTTGACAATCGATAGGAAGCTGCTCACATCCTTTCCTGTGCTTTCTTCGCGTGCCTGTATGATTCCTACAACTGTTGCTCCTTGCGCTGCGGTGCTTGTATTAGTATCAAATACCGTGCCTGAGAATGCTTGTGTGCCGGAACATTGCGCGTCTGCGCTGAAACCACCTGCACCCATGCCTTCATGCGACGGGCCCCCAGATGTTGACTGCGGCCCCAAGAATCCGTTAAGATAATTGGATATAATAAATGTGTTGCCTGTTACCACTTCTGACAGAGATGATGTACCAGCCATACGAGAACTGACAGTGGCGCGTACGTCTATCAACAATGGGCCGATTATACTGGTTGGCAGAGTAAGGGTTATGTTTGGGGGAACTGTGTTGTTAACCCCATTAAAGGATGTCTGATTTAATGTTGTGACTTCAGAAGCACTTCCTGTGAATTCTAATGGAACTATTCGAGTTACAGTATGACCGGTGATGTTTACTTCCTGAACCTTTGTATTGGTTGTGACGTTGACTGCTTTCAACTGCAGTGTGATATTTGTGCCGGGCGAGAAAACCTGATGGAATCCTTCGAACCCGCCAACATCCAGAACAGGGGTGACTTGTAGGAAATGATTCTGAACTGAAAAGAATCCTTCTACCGCCAGTGTGTCGCTGGCAACTGTCACATTGTATTTAATGTTGTAAACCCCTGCAGTCGATGGTCCTGTGAATTGAACTTTGCAGACAGTAGTTCCTGGCAGGTATGTGTCAGTTGAAAGTGTCATGCTTCCGTTTCCTAATGTTGTGTTGGTTCCGTTAACAAATGCGACACCAACGAAGGTATAATTGCCACCGGTACAGTCGCTCCAATTAATTACACTGCCGTCTGTGAGATTTATTGACACTATGTCGAATGCTATACTCTGCCCAGGCTTGAAAGCGCTTTGCCCGCCCCATTCAAAGAAGAATGTTTTAATAGGCTCGAACCTGCTTTCAAATGTTTGGGTAGTGAAAATTGTGGAGCCAAAGACCTCATTTCCGCTAACAATTGCACCTACCTTAACTTGATATTTTCCTCGGGCATTTGTGTCGGTGAAAGAACTGTTGTAGAACCCTTCTGATGTTGGATGTGCAGACAGGGAAATGTTTTTGGTTGTTGTGCCATTGGGATAAGTAATTATAGCTGAGACAGTTGCACCTGTGACAGGATTTCCGCTTGAAGTTCTTATCTTTGCCAAAATATCAACTGAAGAGCCGGGTGCGAAATTGGATGTAACCTCATCTGCTGCTGTTCTTGTGTTTACTGCTATCTGGAAGCTTAAGCCTGCCCGGAAGATGGTAAATGCCGCGCCTCTGTCGACCGATATCGCATATTCGCCTGCTGCCGCAGTTGCTGGGACAGTGATATTAAATGCGATTGAGCCTGTCGCATTTGTGGTTGCACTAAGGTTTGCGACTGTCCATGAGACATTTTGGCCATTAGCTTGGTAGATTTGCACCGATGGCTGGTAACTGGTAAGTGGTGAAGTGCCGTTGAACAAGGTTATGTTTACCGCGAATGTTGTGCCATTGGTGAATGGCGGGAATTTTCCTATATAGCTGATAAGACCGCTTGGCTCACCACCTGATGTTCTTGGTGTTGAGTTGCTGACATAAACAGTGAAAGTTTTGGTTGGTAATGAACCGTTGTTTGTTACGGTTAATGTATATTCACCGACAGCAGTTGGTGCGGTTACATTGAAGTTGAACAACCCCCCTGCTCCTGTGACTTGGTAATTCCAATTAGAACCTACACTGGCGGTAACATTTATCCCTTTGATAACATCATTGACGCTTGTATTAGCAATTGAACCGAAGACTGTTATGTTAGTGTTGGCTAGGTTAGCTGAGTGATTTGATTGTACTGCAGGTATTACCGAAACATTCAAAGAAGTTGCTGCCAACGCTGTGGTGGACAAAAACAAGATAGAAAAGACTACAATTATGGGCAAAATAATAGATTTAAAGCTGTCCATCCCCACGTATATCTTTAAGAAATTTTGTTTTTCTCCCAAATAAAGCTATTTTTTCGTGCAATTCACTACCGAGAAATAAAAACTTACTCGGCTTTTTTCTTTTTAGGTTCTTCCCTAAGGAACAATGCCCAAAACATAACAATCAAAACCACGGCGACAACTATTGCTATCCCCAGATAGGTTAGATTCTTGCCTAATACAATCTTTCCTGTAGGTTGTTTCTCTTCCGCATCTGGGGCGACATCTGTCACATTAATTTTAACTATCTTCGTCGCATTCAGCTTATCGCTAGGATATGCGCTTGATAATGCCAGAAATTCTACATCAGATGGCTCTATATGTTCAGGCGCTGAAACTGTGACTGTGAATTTTTGGGATTTGCCTTTGGCTATATTGGCTACAGAAGGTGATATGCCCATCCACTTGTCCGAGAAGCCTGTGAAATAAATGCTGACATTTGCGACCTCGGCTTCACCTGTGTTCTTTACTGTAAGTGAGAAAAGTTTTGTAGAATTGAACTGGACTTCAACCAAGTCATCAGATGCCATTTCCATAGACACCTTCTTTTCAGGTTCTTTTTCAGGCTCTGGCGCTTTTACTTCTTCCTTTGGCTTGGGCAACTCGGCTATAACTGTTAATAGTGCACCGTCAGAGAATTTGTTGCCGTTGGCTGTATAAGCAGCTACTGCTGTCCACTTTCCTATGGCTTCAGTTGCGTATGTATTGTTGACGAGCTTGCCCTTGGCTTCTTTGTCGACTTCAAAAGTAGAATCTTTTGTCACATCCTTTGCATTGGAGTATACATCCGTAGACCACACGTTAAGTGTTATGAGCGTGTTTGGTAATGCTGTGTCGTTGCTTAGCTTGAGTTCTATAGAGCTGACCTCACCTTGTTGCACGGCCACCTTAACTGACTTCTCCACACCACCGTCAGCAACTTTAACTTCTTGCTCGCCTGCTGTCTTCAGTTTTATCTTGAACGCCTTCACCCCGCTGTCTGCAGCCTGGAATGTATAATCAGCTGGTAATATTGCTAATGGATCGGATGAAGAGAATTTTACAGCTCCTGTGAAATCTGGTTTCTTATTTCCATTCTGGTCAAGTGCTGTGACTGATAATTCAAATTCTTTACCTGCACCTGTTGAATTGGGTGCTTTAACTTCGAAACTTGTCAGTATTGGATTGAAGTTTGTTATTTTTATTTTGTCGAAATCTTCTTCGCCTTTCAAGTCAACGGCTTTCCACTCAAAGTCATAAACTCCGCCTGCGGTTGGCGATGTTGTGACAAAATTGAAATTCAATGATTTGCCAGAGGGTATGCCTGCATCGGCAGTCGACCAGATTACCCTGAACGGGGCAGGGGCGCCTACTGAATAGCGTGTTTCATAAGTCCAGCCTGCAGGATTTCCTAGTTCTTTAATCAAATATAGCGGAGTGTTGTCTTTCTGCGGCACGACAAGTTCGACTTTATTCACATTGTTTCCAGCAAGATTTTTCACAGAAAGTGAGAACTCAACAGTCTTATCAGGTGATGTTTGCAATGGTATTAGATTTACCTCAATTACTGCGGCTAATGCCGAAGATACCAAAAGATTCATCGAAATTAAAAACGTTGAAATCAATAAAGTTTCCCTTGAAAGCAATTGCATAGTTAAAAGTATATGATGAAAGAATTTAAGATTGAAAATCGAAAACATTTAAATACTCGTGGAAAAGCATAAAAAGATTATTGGTTTTTGTTGTGTTGAATTGTTGATTCATTTTTTACCCAAATCACTCTGTAATACGTAGTGACCTCCTCTGTGGGCTAAAGCATCACAGCTTCCGTTAAACGTATCTGATCAAATCGGCTGGAAGATTGTTGAATTAAATTCCTAATGTTACGAGAATCAGTAAGACAATTGAAAATGTGATGGGTTTCTGATAACTTTACCACTACACTAGAATGTATGACAATTTGAATATTTGTTATTAACGGAGTGTAACATAAGGATGCAAATTTACTCTAAAAGATAAACCATCTAAATACGGCCCGGGCCTAGCAATGAAATAAAGTACATCTTTCCATGGCTCACCTAATTCTTCATCTGCACTTTTAGATGAAAATCTCTGCATTCCTCTAGCCCATGCCCGTTGACTTAGTCTTCCTTTAATATTACGAGGTGGTCCCATATGTCCGTATTGAGATCCCATACTTATAGTAGTAAAGGGTTTTGTCACATAGTTTATTGACGGGTTAGCTGTCGCATTTTATTGATTTTCTTTTATCTGCCGTATATCCGCTTGTTTAGTTTCTTGACATGATTATCGAATTCTTCCGTCTCGTTAGGTTCGTTTTCTTCATATTCAACTCTATCAAACCCACCACTTTCATTTTTTACGTGACCCCATCTTTTCTTTTCACCCATAGCAACACCTTTAATATTGACTATCAACACTTTTCTTTTTAAGGTTTGCCGACCAAATAAATTGTATAAACGCACAAATATGGTGGCGTAACGACAAGAGAGTAAACCATGTGAGATTAGAAACATTTGAGAAGAAACCGAACAACAATATTATCGAGAGATTTCATGGGACATTCAGAGAACGGGATAAGGTTATGCGTGGGTTCAAGGGCAATGAAAGTAGTATATCCGAAGGATTTCGAACCTACTATAACTTCGTGAGACCGCATAGCGGTATATCCAACTTGACGCCAGCTCAAGCGAGTGATATCAATCTCAATTTGGAGAGAAACCGTTGGTTAAGCTTATTAAGACAGAGTTTGAAAAAGTAAATATGCATTACAAATGTAGTAAATGCAACTTAATAATTTCAGATATACTGAAAGTGAACAGAGTAGCTGAAAGACAAACTGGAGACGAATATACTACTATATTTTTTTGTGACGGATGTTTTGAAGAACTTGGTGGTAAATTGACCGATGAAGAAGAAAAAATGAGACGAGATATGGAAGAATTTGGGAAAAGATAAGGTTTATCTATAGCCTTTCCCAAATATTTTTAAATGTCTTTAGGAATCATTGTATCATTCACATCTTTTGAAGTGTTGTTATGGGAAAGATAGATCTCTTATTTGCAGACCTCAAAGTATTAGATTTACCTGAAAGAGTAATGATACTTGAATATCTCATGGAAAATAAGGGACTTGATATAAATTTAGATAAAGCTGCTAGCGATCTTTCTTCTATAGATAAAACAGCATTGAAAATGCATATGAGAGTTTTGAATGCTTCGAATATGATTCATAATCGCGGATTTGATTCTAGTACTAAATTTAGCATATCTGAGAAAGGCGAGAAGATTATTACTTTACTTCAGAACAATCCTAATGAGTTATTAAGAGTTTATGAAATAACCAAGTAAAATTTCCTCTACCAATTTGTAAATGTTTTTATCTTTATCAACAATGAATCTATGACCTCTATCTTTGAAAATAAATTCTTTTAACGAATCCGTCAACATCCCCTCTTGACCATAATATGGATAATAATCTTCATCCACTAACACAAGAATCTTTCCAACTAATTTCGGGATTTTTCTGAAATATTCAAATTCAGCATGTGGACCAGACAGATCGAGCAATATTAGTATAGCATCTATTCTATAATCCTCGATAATCTTTGCTTCATTATCAAGATACTTACTTGTTAGCAGATCCAAATCATCAAAAACTATGGCCTCTATTTGATTATTAGCTATCAACTGCTCTTGTATCGCTAGTCTTTTGTGATAACCACATTTCTCATTAATGACCTTTTCTTCACACTGTGTGGTGCAGTCTCCTGTCCTACCTTTTCCACAGAGTAGAACACGTTTTCCAACCCATTTGTTCTTAACTTGGTCTTTAACACTATCCAAAACACTTTGGAGATTAGACAAAATTTTATCTTTAACATCGCCTACAGGTGTAGCTTGGAAATTTGCCATACATTAAATATAATATTAATCCTATAAAATATCTCACTCTTTTACACCCGCCCCGCTCTCTATCGTGATCTTTCCGTCGTTCACCATCTCCTTCAGTTCTGGTGCGAGGGAGACAAGGGAGAGGTAATTATAATACATATCAATAAATTGCGACAGAAATCAAAATTCAATCAAATCAATAAAGTTTGTTGACAGAACCTAGTAAAGAAAAATATTTAAGCTAATGAGATACGTACCTCATCAGATAAGTACTTTTCAATGTTACAAAACAAACAACATTTTTGAATTAAAACCTTTTAAATATTTCTAAAACGCTTAAGAAACTAACCTTTTCCAACCAAGATTTCACAATTGCGAATATATTATTGACCTGAGTTGGTTTTACTGTTCTTCCGGTTATTGGTGCTGATTTCTGAAGTGAAAAACTGCATGAATGGACTATTTTATTGTTTTCCACAAAAATTATAGAATTGTAACCGTCTTCCAAATTAAGCACGTGGGTTAGATTCCCATTTACATTAAGAGTTATGTTTTTAGTTGGCTCTTTAGAAAAGTGCAGCAAAAGAATGGTTTTCTCAGTCGAACTATTTATTAGTATTTTAGCTTGATTTTCTATTTGTCCACAGTTGACGCTTAACTGCATGCTAGTGTTGCTTTCGATTGGTTGAGATTCTGTTCTTTTCAGTAAAACTTCTATATCCTTAGTAAGGTCTATCTCGTCTTTTATTCTAACTCTGAGCTTGTATTGGCCTGCAGGCGTGTCACTTTTTATTTTATTTTCGAATTCAGCATATACAGGAGTCGAACTTATTTTTATATCTCTCTTGTTTGCGTTCCATCTGGCTTTCCATGTGTTGCCATCGAACCCTTCTGATAATAGCATTTTCCCGTCGTATACATAGGAATAGACAGTTACAATTTCTTCTTTAGTTGATTTCAAGCTGACTATTGTTTTGAATGGTTCATTGGCATAGGCTACATCAGGGGAGGATACAATTTTATAATTAGGGGTTTCACTTTTCTCGACATAGATTATTTCTGTGTTACTTCTATATAGGGTAATTGTATTGGGATTTTTCAATGAGCTTTTTATTTGGGTATCGGGATTGTTTCTAGCTCCTGGTGTACCGCTATAAGCCTTGCTTTCACCCCAGTTATTTGAATTGCTATCTGTTGTCGGATTCTTCTTTTCAAGAGAATATCCCGTACCGTCACCGCCCCAAGTTGGTGAATAGCTGACAATTTCTTCATGATAAATTCCAGAATCATTGAAGATCAATTTTACTGTGTCGCCGTCATTGTTCAGAGAACATGATTGGCTATCTGCAGTTATACTCGAACTGTAGTAAGTATAGAATTGAGTTCTATCCTTAGCGAACACAAGAAAGCTACCAGAAGTTAGATTTCCGCTCAATGATTTTGAACTGCTGTCACATTGTAGTTTCCAACCTGTTAGATTTTCTGTATAAGTCCCGTTATTGCTAAGTTCTATCCACTCAAAATCCGCGTCACTACCAATTTCCTCTGGAGGATTATACATTATTTCGCTGATGACTAGATGAAAATCGAATGGAATAATTTTTGTTGCATTGTTGTTTGTCGTGTTGTCGTCTGTGAAGTTTTCAAACCTTACTACCACTGTCAAATTACCTTTTAGGGTGTTATTCCATTTTATCGTTATGCTTGTGGAAGATTGTTTAGTTATGTTTGATAGCTGGCTGTGAATTAAGGTCAGGTTAGAGCCTGAGATATTATACAGACTTATGTTGACATTTGTTTCGTTGGAAATACCGTTGTTCTGAACTGTAAGAGAGATATTGGCTCCTGTTCTTGGTGATGGGTCTATCGGTGAGAAAGTTATGTTTTCTGGATATACCATTAAATCATGTTCTGCTGGTGTGACGCTGTTTTTAGAACCTGGAGTTCCATTGATATTTCCTTCTTTCCAGTTCGCTAAAGTATCCGAAGTTCCGGTTGGATCTATTCGCTCTAAAGTTTTATTGTTCCCATTAGCACCCCATGAGTTGCTGTAATTGACCAAATCGATTGATGTCCCAGAAGAATCGTTCAAAAAAATCGCTTCACCTGTATTGCTTAATCCTCCACAAATAGAGCTTGTACTGGTATGCAATGCTAAAGCCGATGAATTGACACTAAAGTTTCCATATACACTTGTACCTGTTCCTCCGTCTGTAATAATCACAAATCCTTTGCTGCTTATGTTCGTGCCTGTATTTGCATAGGTATTCCCGTCTGAATTGTTGACATATCCGGCAAGAAGTTCACTGCCACATATAGTATATCCAGTTAAATTTACAGCAGTATCTTCTGTGTTGTAAAGTTCTATCCATTCGCAAAAGGAATCACTGCACTGATCCGGGTCGTACATTATCTCGTTAATTACAATGGAACCTAAGGCTACGCCAGATAAAAGGATTGTTGAAATACAGAGGATAGAAATAGCGAAGATTATTTTTGCATTCCTTGCCATTAGTTTAAATTTAGTGAGGTCAGCTTAAAGCTTTATAAAAGAAATAACTCTATTACAGATAGAAATCTCGTAGTTATGTTATCGTACACACAAAGGGAATCTGTAGTATATACTCCTGCCGTGGTTAGAGGTGATTATCTTGATTAAGGCTGTTATCTTTGACATTGGTGGTGTGGTGATAGAAGACCCGATGAATCACATATACACCGCTGTCGGAAGAAAATCCAGAATAAGCAAAGATAGAGTCAAAAGAAACTACTACAAATTAAGGACTTCGGCGGAAACCGGTAAAATTTCCAGCAGAGAATTCTGGATGAGATTATCAAAAGGGTTGAAGATATCAGATGTGGGCTTGCTTGAAAAGGCGTGGATGGGGACCTTAAAGAAAGTTAAGCTTAATTCAGGTGTTGTAAAAATCATAAATTCAGTTAAAAGGGGATACAAAGTTGCGACTCTTTCAAACACCATGGAACCTCACGCAAAATTCCATAAGAGAGCAGGGCATTACAAGTTCTTTCCCAATGTATTTTTGTCCTATAGGTTAGGAATCAGAAAACCCGACATTAGAATTTATAATTATGTCATTAAGAAACTCAAAGTTAAACCTAGTGAATGTGTTTTCATAGATGACATGCCCGAAAATGTGACTAGCGCGAGAAAAGCTGGGATGAAGGCTATAATTTTCAGAAATGTTTCTCAACTAGAAAAAGATTTGAAAAAGCATCTGTGATTCATATGGTTTTCGAACAGCTTTCCGCAAAAATGCAGCAGGTAATCAAGAAAAGATTTAAGCAGGCTACATTACCTCAGCAATTGGCTATACCGTACATAGCATCAGGAATGAATGTTCTTCTAATAGCTCCCACAGGCAGCGGTAAGACAGAAGCTGCACTCCTGAAGATTTTCGATAGAATTATGGAAGAGAGGCCTAAGCAAATAAATACCCTTTTCATCACTCCGATGAAGTCACTCAACCGGGACATGCTCTCGCGAATAATGTGGTGGTGTAAAGAACTGGACTTGGAAGTTGCCGTCAGACATGGCGATACACCTCCGCAGGAAAGACAGTCCCAAGTTGCATTTCCTCCAGATATAATGATAACCACTCTAGAGCAGCTTCAGCCGATGCTTACAGGAAAGAACATAAGGGAACTGCTAAGAAATGTAAAACATCTAATCGTGGATGAAATCCACGAAACCATCGATTCAAAACGAGGTGTTCAGTTGGCTGTAGCATTAGAAAGAATTAGGGAACTGTGTGGTGATTTTCAACTGATAATGTTGTCCGCTACTGTGTCGGACCCTGAACATGTTGCTGAATTTTTATCTGGGGGAAAGCTGACTAAAATAGTTAGGGCGGATACAGAAAAAAAATTCGAGATAACTGTTGTTAACCCAAAACCAGCTCCTGAGGATAATAAGATTTCTGAAAAAATATTTTCTTCGAAAGACACGGCTGCAAGGCTGAGGACGATAATGGAATTGATTAAAAACTCGCAATCGACTCTCACGTTCACGAACACAAGGGATTTTGCAGAGATACTCGCCTCAAGGATAAGGATGGTTGATAAAAATTTCCCAGCTGCTATACATCATGGCTCATTGAGCAAGGAAGTCAGAATAAAAGCCGAGAACGATTTCAAGGAAGAGAAGATAAAATCTCTGATTTCTACATCAAGTCTGCAGTTGGGCATTGACATAGGTTCTGTTGATCTGAGTATACAGTATATGTCCCCGCGTCAGGTAAGCCAGTTGGTTCAGAGGGTAGGAAGAAGCGGGCATGAGCTGTCTAGGATAAGCAAAGGCATTGTCATTGCGACGGGTGAGGATGATATTTTCGAGTCTGCTGTCATAGCCAGGAAAGCTTTGGCTGGTGAGATAGAACAGATGATTCCGCACAAGAACTCTTACGATGTCTTGGCGCATCAGTTGATTGGACTCACTTTCGACTTCGGCAGGATTGAGCTGGAGAAGGCTTACAACATTATCAAGCGTGCATATCCTTTCAAGGATTTGAGTTATGAGGAGTTCATCGATGTTTGCAGGCAGATGGAAAGATTGGGGTTGGTGTTTATTAATGGTCATATCAAAAAGAGAATCAGAGGATTTCAGTATTATTTTGAAAATCTCAGCACTATTCCGTCGTTGAAGCAGTATCGTGTGTTCAACATGTTTGACAGAACTTTTGTCGGTGTGCTTGATGAGGAATTTGTCGCTGTGCATGGCGAGCCAAATACCACATTCATTGTAAAAGGGCAACCATGGAGAATTGTTACAGTCGAGGGGGATAAGGTGATGGTAGAGCCTGTGGAAGATTCGGAAGCAGCTGTGCCTGGGTGGGAGGGTGAGCTGATACCTGTTTTGCATGACGTGACTCAGGAAGTCGGGCGAGTGAGAGGCATGATTGCTGAGAAAATAAGACATATGTCTCAAAATGAATTGATCGGCGAGTTGCAGCAACTATATCCTGTTGATGAGAATTGCGCGAAGGAAATGATTGGCACAATCAAAAAGCAATCGAAATTTGGTGTAGTTCCTGATGACAAGACAATTCTTGTTGAGGATTATGAGAATCTGGTTGTTATTCATTCGTGCTTTGGAAATAATGTCAATGAGACCCTAGGAAGATTTATTGTTGCGCTGCTTACAAGCAGGGTTGGCTCTGTTGGACTGAAGACTGACCCTTACAGGATAATGATACAATTCCAGAAAAGGAATGTTGACTTGATTAAAGAGATTTTATTCAGCACAAAGCCAGAGCATCTGCAGAGCTATCTTGAGATGTCGCTGGGTAACAGCGAGTTGTTTGCGTGGAAGTTTGTTCATGTGGCGAAAAGATTCGGTGCGATAACAAGGGATGCTGAATTCGGTAAAGTCAGGATGAAAAAGATAATTGAAGACTATGTTGGCACTCCGATATACAAGGAGACTTTGAAGGAATTGGAGACTGAAAAGTTTGATATACCTCTAGCTACTGAAATACTGCAGAAGATACAGAACAAGGAAATCAAGGTTGTCTTCAAGAATGGTTTGTCGTATCTAGGAAAAATCGGGGTTGAGCATAAATATGCTGAAGTTGTCGGGCCTGAGAAACCTGAGATGGAAATTTTTGAATTGTTCAAGCAGAGGTTGTTAAACACACAGATGAGATTGGTGTGCGTTAATTGCGGTAATTGGGATCAATTATATGTTGTTAAGGAAGTGAGTGACAGAGTTAAATGCGGTAAATGCGAGTCGAAATTGCTCGCTCCCTTGAAGAAACAGTGGATCGGTGGAGGGAAGATTGTAAAGAAAGCTCTCAGAAAGATTGGGATGGATGAGCTTGAAAGGAAAAAATATGAGAACATGAAGAAAAGAGCTGAATTGTTTATGTATTTTAGAAATCGTGCGGTGAAAGTTTTGGCTGGCAAAGGTGTTGGGCCTACTACAGGAAAAAGAATTCTAGGGAAGTATCATAAAGATGATGATAGTTTATTCAAGGATATTCTCGAATCGGAAAAGATGTTTGCAAAGACTAAGCGATACTGGAAGATTTAAAAGTAAAGATTTAATAGACAATTATGCCAGCGCTTGTAATCAGCATTGATGGACCAGATTTTTCCGGCAAGTCGACAATAGCGAACCTTTTGGTAGAAGTTCTTCGGAGAAATAATAAAGATATCATCTTCAAACGTACAGAAGTCCCAAGCACATTAACTACAGGGTTCTTTACAAAGATATTACGAAATTCTTCAGATGACGTCTCGTCGAATGTGTTTGCGTTAGCTTATGCCACCGACCATTTGCACCATTATGAAACTGTTATTAAGCCTTTAAAGGAGTCGAAAGAAAACCTTATTATCATCCAAGAAAGGTCACTTCTCTCCACATATATTTACCAAAGCTTAATTGGGAAAACGGATTTGAGTTGGCTGAAAACAATTAACAGGTTTGATAAAAGTATTCCTGATTTGACGCTTGTGTTGAAGGTTCTATCGAATGAGATTGTAAAAAGAAGTCAGCTTGAAAAAAGAGATCATGACAAGTTTGAGACACCGCAGCACTTGGAAGAGGAACTTAAAGTTTATTACAATTTACCGGAAGAACTTGTGAATGAGTTTCACGTTGAATATGTAGACGCAGGAGATAACCCGGAAGATGTTGCAGAAAGATGTGCGAAGAGAATTCAAAAGGTTATCGATGAGAAATTCAAGTAAATGTTACACGTGTAACAAAGGTTACATGCGTTCAAATAAAATGTTATACGTATAACAAAGTGTCTGATATCAGACAGAATATCTTTATTTAAAATCAATTTAATAATATGGAAAACTGCCCTTTCCCGACAATTGTCAATAATGCAATGAAAAACCTAGAATTTCGAGAATGGAAACGAAAGGTTAAATTTGACGAAGCTATGGACTTATTAGCTACTCATAGATAAGTTGCCAGTCTCTTGCAATTATATAGGGCATTATTTCGTTGACCAGTAAGTTCCCTTCTTCTTTCTCCATTTAAGATAATCCTTCAGAATTTTTGCATGGTCGAAACCTAATTTTTTAGGTTTAATTTTTTTAATATCATACCAATCAGGTTCACCTTCTATACTTCCTCTCAATTTTCCTCTTATAGGTTTCACAATAAAAGCAACTGTTATGGCATGAAATCTTGGATCTCTAGACTTGTCAGAGTACACCCCAAGAAGTTCTTTCACTTTAACATCCAAACCAGTTTCTTCTTTAGCTTCCCTGACAACAGCATTCTCAACAGTTTCACCATATTCGAGCATGCCACCAGGGAAGTCCAACATGCCTTTGAAAGGTTCTATTTCTCTCCGTATAAGAACTATTTTATTTCCCTTTACTATCAGAGAATCTACAGCGACTCTTGGTGTCTTGGCAGGCTCCTTCCAACCTTTTATTTTCATTTTATCTTAAACAATAATTATTTTATGGATTTAACTCCACAACTTCGATTTGATTTTTTCTATATCTATCCTGTATTCTTTTAGTAGTATATTGTCGATTTCTTCTTCTTCGTATTTCTCCAACTCATTTATTGGAGTGGGTATTATCTTGAAATTAAGAGTCGCAATAGAGTTTATTAGATTCTTTACCATGCCTGTGCCTCTTTTCAGATGATACAGTTCATGAAGCAATACACCCTTGATAGAATTTTCGTCCAATCTCTCAATCAGACTATCAGAAATAAATATAGCTTTTTTAAAACTGTCGACTACAAATGCCTTCGGTTCTTTTGATAAGAAAACATATAGATTGGGTACTTTAATTCTCAAAGTCTTTGAATTTTTAGATAGAAAATTTTGTAAGTTTTTATTTTCGAATTTCATTGGTCTATACGAAAATTTTACCAAATGGAAAGAAAATAGATAAGACAGTATGTAAGAACTTATTCCAACTGCAGGTATAATTATGGGTAAGTTTTTCAAAATAAAATGACCATTAAAAATTAAACCCAAAGTAAAAACTGCTGTCGATAAAAACGCTATACTAGCTAACCTGAAGCCTACGAATTTTCTTAAGTTATCTCTGAAATAAAATGCTAGGAAAAAGGAAATAATTGAAAGGGCAGCAGTACCAAAAATTATACTTCCAGGATATACAGGGGGTATGCTTGAACTTACTAGACATGAGCTGGTACAACTAACTATTTCACTTATTTGTCCTATGCAATAAAGACACGACTCGACCATAGACTCACCTTATTTTTTTCTTAAGGTTTGCAACACATGCTTCACCAAAACTTTTCCTTAAAAAATCAACAAACTTATCAGCTAGATGGTTTCCAAATTCTTCTTTACTGAACTTGGGATAATAAACAAATCGTATTCCCCCCTTGCCTCTTTCGGCTTTTCTCTTTAGAATTCCCTTTTCATAGAGTCTTCCTAAAGTGACTGCAATGGTAGAATGTATCACATTATGCTTCTCTCCCAATAGTTTGTATAGAATATTTGTGCTTCCCTGACCTCTGCGCCACAAGTATCCCAAAATATCTGCCTCAAGCTCGCTGAATAAAGAATCTATGTCCTTACTCTCCAAATCTATTCTTCTCACAAATTATTATATGCTAATTCTATATATAAACCTTTACAAGCTTTGAAAAGCTTTTTAAGCAGAGAAATTTTAATATTAAGTGGATGATTAGTTGGACTTTAAACAATTGAAGGATATCTTCAGTTATAATCTATCAATACTGAAGGAAAGTAAATACAGGAAAACCGCAATAGGTGCGACGCTTTTACTCTTTGTGTCTTTCGCATTCTTATACGGGATGTTCAGAATACCGGTTGCTGACATAGGCATCGTAAGAATGTCTCCTATAACTTTCCTGGATGTAGCACACATAGTTGTCGCATCACTGCTAATTGGGGCATTAATCGCATTATTCAGATACAAAGTATCTGCTTCTGCAGTTTCAAAAGGAACTGGCATGGGGAGTTTTGCCGCTGGATTTTTCGGTGCGATATGCCCTGTGTGTCAGACTATCAGCCTTGCGGCCTTCGGTTCTACTGTTGCAGCATTGCCATTGGGGTTTTTAGTTCCTTACATTAATGCAATAAGACTGTTCAGTCTTTTGCTTCTTGGAACCAGCCTTTATTTTACAGCAAATAACATTTATACTAAAACATGCCCAGCTTGCATAGTACCGAAAAGGATAGCATCTAAAAAAGTCGGACCTTCGCTGGAGTTTCCAGGCGAATTGCCATTCGTAAAGAACAAGTTTATTTTAGGTTTTTTGGTGGCATTAGTTGCGGTGGTTTTAGTTAACCAATTCTTCACCATGAGTGTAGCCGCATCTTTAGTTTCTTCTTCATCAGGTGAAACAGTTTCGATTAGTTCTGGTTCATTGAATTTGGAATATGGTCCGAAAAAAACTTTAAAACCAATGCCTTTGGCTGTAGGCGAGCAGCCGGCTGTTTCTGGTTATAAAACAAAGGTAAAACCGCTTCCAACAATAAGCGAGTTGACCATATCTCCTTCTACTGGTGACCTTGCACAAGACTTGGTGAATAACGTCATTCCAAGAGGAATCCCATGGTACGGAAAAGAGGCTGGAGTAAGTTTTGATGATCCGGTAACTGCACAGAAATTGTGGGCAAAAGGCAGAGCAATACAGCTTGATGCGCCCCAAGAAGAAAGATGGGGCAGGATTGTCAACTCATTCACATGCGATTACTGCTGTGGATCTCCCCAGAACCCAACTATCATAACAAGATGCGGATGTGCTCATTCAATAGCTGCACAGGGCATGGCTAAATGGTTCATTGAAAATTATGGTGACAAGTTTTCCGACGAGGAAATTTATGGAGAAATGGCAAGATGGTATGCTGTATGGTATCCAGGACCCACAGTAAAAAGGATAATACAGGAGGCAAGCTTGTAATATGACTGATAGAAAATCGAAAAAGAAAAGTCAAAATGGATGTTGTTGATAGGACGATTGGAGTTATAAATAATGAATGTATGATATTTATTTAAAACGAAGGAGGTAGAAAATGGGAATACTGAACACAAACACGCTGTTGACCGTGCTGATAGGAGCAATGGTTCTGGTGTCTGGACTGCAAACGCTGCAGCTTTTCGGTCTGACAAACGCATTGTCAAGTGGAAGAGTAGCTGTCGCAACTGGTGCTGCTGTAACAAGTGCTCCTTTGGCGTCAAGTAGCGCTTCTGCTGGAAGTCTAGAAAACTTACCGAGCATGGTCGGCGGTTGCTAAGTTGGGAAGAGAATGAAACATAGCAGAGATAAGTTTAGATTTTTCACTCCTAAGAACCTGCTAATTGCATTGTTTGCTTTGTTTGTAGTCTTTTCTTTGGTAAACACGATATTCATTTCAAATCTAACCGGTCAGATAACTGAGAAAATTTCATTAGCTAAAGAACAATCAAGACCGGCAGAAATAGAGGTTACAGCAATAACTCTTTCTAAATGCAAGGAATGCTACGATGTAAAAACCGCATTAGAATACTTGAAGAAGCAAAATGTAAACATCACAAAGGAGGAATCGTTTGATTATGATTCTGACAAAGGGAAGCGACTTGTTGAATTGTACAGAATCGAAAGACTGCCTACGCTAATTATCAGGGGTGAAACAAACAAAACCGACCAATTGCAAAGATTTTGGGACCATGTTGGAGAACAAAGAGGCGCTAATTACGAAACTGTTCTTTACACTAACATCGTACCTCCATATTATGACATGTTTGAAGAAAGAATTATAGGAAGGGTGTCAATAACAAATTTAGTCGACTCTTCTTGCGACAAATGTGTGTCGTTGGAGGGAATTGTTGGTACATTCAAACAATCGGGGGTTAAGATAGTTGAAGAAAAAACTGTTGAGTACAAAAGTGGGGAAGGGAGACAATTAGTAAGCAAATTCGGCGTAAGAGAAATTCCCGCTTTGATAATTTCTAAGGATATACTGGATTACGATTCAATCAAACAGATATGGAAACAGTTAAATACAACTGAAAAAGAAGGATTCTTCGCACTTCATTCCACAATTCCACCCTACATAGATGCTTCAACTGACAAAGTAGTCGGGTTGGTTATTTTAACCATGCTTAACGACAAAACGTGTAACATATGCTATGACGTCCTAGTAAACAAACAAATACTTGAGAGATTTGGAATCGCTACAGATAAGGAATTCTCATATGATGTTGATTCAGATGAAGGCAAAGATTTGATTAACAAATACAAAATAACGAAAGTTCCAATAATTATCCTGTCTCCTGAAACAAACGTTTATGATTCATTTACTCAAGTCTGGCCTCAAGTTGGAACTATAGAAATTGATGGATGGTATGTGATGAGAAATCCAGAAGTTTTAGGCACAATAAAAGATTTGTCAACCGGGCAAATAGTTCAGCCAAGACAGCAAACAGGGCCAACTCAAGGTGGATGAATATGAGGCAGAAAAGAAAGCCTATATTTTTATTCATTTCCATAGCAATTTTTTTAGTAGCTCTATCTTTAATTATAACTCAGAATTTAGAGAATGTTAATTTGCCCGGGTTTAGTTTGTTCGAATCGCAAGAAATAAGCCAGCCTACAGAATATACCATCAAAAAACCAGAAGAAGTTGTTAGGCAATATTTTGAGTCCTGGGATAAAAAAGACTATCCCAACATGTATGCCACTATCTCGGATGGATTCAAAATAATAGAAGCTACTGCAAAGGATTTGAATACGTTTAAAACTGCTGTAAGTAGCCAACCGATAACTGGTGTAAAAATTATCGATTCGAAAGAAGAATCGAATGACGGTAGAACAGCGAATATTGCTTATTCGGTTGAATTTACTTTGTCTGATGGTGGTAGGCAACCATTCAGCGACGGGTTTACTTTAAAGTTCAGGCAGGGAGATGTAATTCCTGGATGGAAGTTGATACATCCGTATGGTCCGAACATAGATACATCATAAGGTGTGAAAATGAACAAAATGTTGATAGTAATAATTGCTTTGTTAATAATTTCTTTCTTGTTATTTTCTTTTTTTAGAAAGCCCAGAAGTACTGAATTAGGAAATTTAACTTTTGAAGAATTGTGCAAAAATAATGGCGACCAGTGGATGGAGATGGAAGAAACGAGGAAAGGTAAAAAAATTTCAACCTCAATGTGCTTTGGGTGCATGATAGCTGATAATCATTTTTGTGATGTTGATGATTACATAGAGCATGTTAAGAAACTTCCGGATTTTGTACGGTAATTAAAATGAAAAAAGTGAAGGATTATAGTAAATTTATTTTATATGGCTTCTTGGCATTCGTATTCATAATCTTATCAGTCTCTGTTTTTTCCGTAAGTAAATTAATTTTTCCCAGCACCCAAACCGCCCCAAGTAGTTCAATGCCTAGATCATCGACTATGGGCCTGACCAGTTATGATAAACAGCTTGCAATAAAATTCATGGATGCTGACCAGGATGGCAGATGCGATGTTTGCGGCATGGATATAGAATTATGCATGTCTAGTGGCCAGATTCAATGCAACATGGATCCTAAATCAACAATAGGCGTACTTGGCTCCCAGCATATTCATGCGGATTGGAAAATTTTTATAAATGGCGAAGAATTAGACGAAAGTTTCGTTGAGTCATTGGCGATGGATATGTCGAAGATGGACAGTCCTGTAACAAGCAACTTCATTCATTTGGACAAGGGTACCACCACTCCAGAAAAAACAGGAGATGTTCTGCATATGCACGCTACTGGCGTTCCTTTGTGGGTATTTTTCAAAAGCGTTGGAATGGAGTTCAGCAAAGACTGTTTGTCATTTGATGGGAAAAAATTCTGTAATGGCGCTACAAATACTTTGAAATTCTATGCAAATGGGAAGCCAAACGAGAAATGGGAAAATTATGTGTTTAATGACTTGGACAAAATTCTTGTGTCATATGGAAATGAAAGTGATTTGATACAGCAGTTAAATTCTATTACCAATTTTGCAAAGAGCCATTGATGATTAATATGAGGGAGAAAATAGGTTTTGTTCGTATGCTGACAAGTAATACCGTAGTAGATGTTTATGAAAAGGAAAATGAATTACTTAGCTACCTTCATTCGCTTTCCGCAGCAACTAAGACCGCAATCTCCCAGAGGGCATTTTTCAGGGCTTTTTGTTGCTACAAGCTCGCATTTGCATACAGCACATGTATAGAATGCTCCACGCTTCACCAACATTTCATCACCAATTGAACTTATAATTTATGATATAAAAATTAGGAGGTTTCCAAATGGATACTACCAACTTGAAGTGCGATATGAAAGGAAAAGGCGTATGCCCATTACCGTTGGAAAATTTATTAGATGTTTTTAGAAAGAAATGGGCTTTATCGTTATTGACAACAATCGGGAATTTTGAAAAACTGCATTTTAATGCAATTCATGAGAGAATAAAGGACAAACATACAAAGAAAATTACATCAAAGATATTGTCTGCTAGATTGAAAGACTTGGAAAAGTTTGGTTTGGTAGAAAAAAGGAAATATGATGTTTATCCGTATATAGTAAATTATTCATTGACAGCTGAAGGAAAGAGGTTTTATAAAACATTTTTAGATATAGGCAATCTTTATGCAAAGGTATAAAAATAAAAAACGCAAATCAGAAAAAAAGAGGGGAAAAGCATTTAGTATATTCTCGGGTCTTTCAGGAGGATTAAGCTTCCTAGGTGGCTGGCAGATATGCCACAACTTATGTCTTGGAATAATCGCGGCCTTGTCTTTAATCGGTATAACAGTGGTTGGCATGCCACTGTTGTTTTTAACAAAATATGCGGTGTATTTTTGGCTAGTCGCGGTACTGCTTCTGATACCGACTCTTGTAATGTACTGGTATAATAGAAAATGCATGTCGAAAAACATAGTGCTGATCAATATAGGAATAATCGTGGCGACAATGCCATTTGCTTCTTTACAGCCGTATCAGGTTTTATTTTGGTCTGTGGGTGGAATTTTGATAGGAATTAGTATCGTTAGTTATATTAAAAATAGATATCTTTAAATAATACATATGCCGTATATATCATATGATAAAAACACCATATAAGTTATTCTTTGGGACATTAAGCAATGGAGTAAGATTAAGGATTTTACAAGCATTAATTAAAAAACCTAAAAACGTAACTGAACTGACAAATGAACTAGGTTTTGATCAAACGACTATTTCTAAAAATCTGAAACGTCTAACAACATGTGAATTTGTTCATAACACTAGAAAAGGTAAACATAGTATCTATTCGTTAAACAAGGGGACTATATTGCCTCTGTTGAAATTAATCGATAAGCACACTAACAAATATTGTAAATACTTGTGTGGTAAATAATGAAAACAGAAAATAGATTTTTAATTTTTTTAATTAGTTTAATCTTAATAGCGCTAGCTGGTTACATTACATTCAGTTATTTCGTTATAAAGGTGGTGCCAGAAGTTTTATCATTAAGCCTGCTTATTGTTGCTGCAGTTGCTGGAATTGCTGCTTTCTTTAATCCTTGTTCATTTTCAGTTTTGCCTGCATACATTACTGGAATATTTTTGACTAAAGAAAAGAAAGCAAAAAGAGAAAGAATTATTTATTACGGAGTTTTAGCGGCTATAGGTATTCTGACATTCAACTTGATTTTAGGAATGCTGATGGGATTCCTTGGCGAAGGTTTTGTTAAATCGTTTACTTTAAACCATCCTTTCGTAAGAGTTTTTAGGGGTGTTGTTGGTTTAATACTTTTGATTCTTGGTTTGATGTACATTTTTGGCAAGGGGTTTCATTATCCGTTCTTTGAACAAATAGGCAGAAACTTTCAAAGTTTAAGGTCAAAATCTGCAAGCGTTTCTATGTATGTTTATGGTTTCGGCTATAACCTGATTGGAATAGCATGCACTGGCCCAATTTTAACTATTGTACTAATTTCTGCATTTGCAACAGGAAACTTCGTCTCAGCCCTATTTACTTTCGTAGTATATTCGTTTACAATGATGTTGATGATGACTTTTGTATCACTACTTTCAGCGTATGCAAAAGAAGAATTAATAAAAAAGTTGAGAGCTTCACTACCTAGTATAAGGCGAGTTAGTGGAATAATTTTAATTATTGTTGCTATATTTCTAACAATTTCATCTCTATATCCTCAAGAGATTTCAGAGTTTTTCAGTGCGTATCTTCCGAAAATTTTGATCCAAGGTTTGAAATAATCTAAAACTTAAATATTAAACTTCAATAGGATTGTTATGGAAAAAGTTGAATGTGATGTTTGCGGTAGAAGATTCAAAACTAATGAAGCGTTTAATCAGCATAAGAATGATGCTCACAAGCAACAAACAACTGAAGTAGAGAAAAAAGAGGGGAAAAAGATATCAAAAGGTAAGCTGCTAGCGATTGGGATTCCAGTTTTAATTGTTATACTAGTTGGATACGGAATTTATTGGGCTGTAACAACAGAAGGCATAGGAACATTAGGTTCGACGCATATACATGCTGATTTGGCAATATTTTTAGATGGCAACCAACTCACACCACTGCCACAAGAGTATTTTGTGGCAAGCCCGTATGTGCATGTTGAAACTGGACCGGGTGCAGGTACTGTAATTCATATCCATGCCACTGATGTTCCGTTGAAGATGTTTTTCAACAGCTTAGGGATGAAGTTTAATCCTGAATGTTTTGAAGTAGACAGGA
>Ga0213870_1000108_pt1 | contig 41256 bp, 42 predicted proteins | sample WICALVC2017_Meta_FD_160119 | JGI IMG/M metagenome (GOLD analysis project Ga0213870, IMG submission 160119) | Freshwater microbial communities from subterranean cave lake in Wind Cave National Park, South Dakota, United States - WICALVC2017 | ecosystem: Environmental > Aquatic > Deep subsurface >...
CCTCCTCCTCCTTCCCTGTCTTTGTTTCCTCCGCATCCACTACTTTCTCTCAATCTTCCTCCTCCAGCAGCAGACCCCCCTGTGGGAACGGTGCCCTCGATCGGGGTGAAGAGTGCGACGATGGGAATAGCAGGAGTGGCGATGGGTGTTCGACAGCTTGTATTCTCGAGCCAGGGGTCATCGTGCGCTGTGGGGATGGCATGCTTACGAGAGGAGAACAGTGTGACGACGGCAATGCGCGACCGGGAGATGGATGCTCCTCGACGTGCACTGCAGAGATTTCCTTTGCTGCTCTGCAACGGATTACGGGTGTTCCAATCTGTGGGAATGGCTTCCTCGAGGCGAACGAGCAGTGCGAGGATGGGAATACGCGCTCAGGAGATGGGTGCTCGAATGCCTGCACCCTGGAACCCGGGTACATGCCACGAGTGAGAGATCGGATTATCACCCAAGGGGAAGAGTGTGATGATGGGAATGTACGAGACTTCGATGGCTGTTCGAGTGAGGCGTTACTGGAAGTGGGGTACTGCGGCGATGGTGTGGTGCAGAGGCTCCTCGGGGAGTCATGCGAGCCACTCCTCCATGATCCATCTCTACCATTCCGCTGTGGCACCGACTGCCGGTTCTTTTCACTCTTCTGCGGGAATGCGATGCTGGAGCCTGGGGAGGAGTGCGATAGTGGGGGGGAGAATAGCGATGTGCTTCCGGATCGATGTCGGACGAATTGCAGCTTCGCTCGGTGTGGGGATGTGACCCTCGATACGGGAGAGCAGTGTGACGATGGGAACCGGCTAGGAGGCGATGGGTGCGATCGGTTCTGCCGAGTGGAGGTGGGAGCAGCCCCGCAGGTTGCAGCAGAGTTCCTGCGGCTTCCACCCGTTCTAGGACTTCCACCGGGATTCCCACAACCAGGGTTAGCTCCGCTCCCTCTGGGGCTCTCGACGCAACCAACGTACGGACCACTGCCAGCGACTGTGACGCCGATCCAGCCTCAGCGTGCACCCATTGGAGAAACGGGGCCTGCAGCAATCGCCATCATGGCAGCTGGAGCAGCCTCAGGACTTGCTTGGGTACGACGGAGAAGAATCCGGTAGTCAGAGTGAGCGCTGGTGCTATACTCAACGCCCATGGCGCGCGTTGTGCCACTGCAGGGCCGTGCGGTTTCAGTGGCCGCTCCGAGTGCTCCGGAGAAGCCGATTTTCGGGCACCTGAGCCGCGAGATTTTCGATACTCCGAACCCGACTCCGTACCTCAAAGATGCACGGAAGGGTCTGAGTGAGGAGCTCGTCCGGCAGATCTCAGCGGATAAGAACGAACCTGAGTGGATGCTCGCCCATCGACTGGAGTCGCTGCGGATTTTTTACGAGAAACCGGTGCCGACGTGGGGGGCGGATCTCTCCGAGCTCGACTTCGATGACATCATCTACTACGCGCGGCCGGGGACGAAGGAGACCGACAACTGGGAGGAAGTCCCTGATGATATTCGCCGCGTCTACGATCGCCTTGGAATCCCCGAGGCCGAGCGCCGCGTCCTCGCCGGTGTGGGAGCGCAGTATGAGAGTGAAGTGGTGTATCACCGGTTGAAGCGCGAGTGGGAGGAGCAGGGAGTGATCTTCCTCGACATGGATGACGCTCTGCATCAGAACCCTGAGCTTGTTGAAAGGTACTTCATGAAGTGCGTTCCGCCGACTGATCATAAGTTTTCCGCGCTCCACGGCGCTGTCTGGTCTGGTGGTACCTTCCTCTACGTTCCAAAGGGTGTGAAGGTCCATGAGCCGCTCCAGGCCTACTTTCGGATGAATGCGAAGAACATGGGCCAGTTTGAGCACACTCTGATCATTGTTGAGGAAGGAGCCGATGTTCACTACGTCGAGGGCTGCTCAGCCCCTAAGTATGGGAGCCAGGCACTCCACGCGGGCCTCGTCGAAATCTTTGTGAAACCCTATGCGAAGGCGCGGTACTCTTCTGTTGAGAACTGGAGTCGCGATACCTATAACCTCAATACCAAACGGGCGATTGTGGAGCAGGGAGCGGTGATGGAATGGGTCGGCGGGAACATGGGGTCCGGCACAACGATGCTCTACCCCTGCAGCGTGCTCGTTGGCGAGGGGGCGCGCTGCGATCACATGGCGATTGCGTTTGCGAATACCGGTCAGTGGCAGGACACAGGGGCAAAAGTGCTGCACCTTGCACCACACACATCGAGCAAGGTCACGAGCAAGTCGATCAGCAAGGGGGGAGGGGTCGCTGTCTACCGTGGTCTTCTCAAGATTGCTCCCCACGCGCACGATTGCACCGCGAACGTTCAGTGCGATGCGCTCCTCCTTGATGAGCAGAGTCGTACGGACACGGTTCCGGATATCCAAATCCGCAATAACGACGTGACGATCGCGCACGAGGCGACCGTGGGGAAGCTCTCCGACGAAACAATCTTCTACCTCCGCTCCCGCGGGGTTCCCGAGGACGAGGCTCGCTCGATGATCGTCAACGGCTTCATCGAGCCCATCGTCCGCACCCTTCCCTTGGAGTATGCGGTGGAGATGAACCGCTTGATTGAACTCGAAATGGAAGGATCCGTTGGGTGAGATGCGAAGCGAGCAGCCCGGATCGGCCCTGGCATGGACACTCATTCCCCGGAGGGATTCTGCGAAACTCCAAGTGCTCCACTTCCCCGCAGGGACGCGCCAGGAAGAGCCTCTCGTTCTTTCTGATCAGATTCCCGATACGCACCTCCTCGTTGTCCTCGAGGAGGGGAGTGTTGTCCACATCACAGATGTGCTGCAAGGGGGTGACCCCTCCATATCCATCCATCACTCAGTAGAAATTTTCCTCGGTGAGGGAGCCGATATCACGTTCCTCCTCATCGAGGGCGCCCCTACCAAGGCCCAGGTGCAGATCCAGCAGCAGAGTCTCGTTGGAGTCAACGCGCGGCTACGCTGGCAAAATGTCACGCTCGGTGGGAGGGAGGTCGAGCACGACCTCCGATCCGTTGTGAGGGGAGCTCATGCCGTGAGCGAAGTGGACTGGGTCTTCTATGCTCGCGACGAGGAGCATCAACGTCTCAGCGTCCGCAATGTCTACGAGGCCACTGGCGGGGGAGGGGAGATTACTCTGCGCGGAGTCGCAGAGGAAAAGGCCCAAGTGAGCTGCAGAGGCATGATTGAAATCAGTCCCGGCGGGGGGGGAACGGATACCTACTTGACCGAAGATGTTCTTATGCTCGATCGGACGGCGAAAGTCGACGCAATTCCCGGTCTTGAGATTAAAACGAACGATGTGAAGGCGAGCCATAGTGCAACCGTCACGCGCGTGACTCCCGAGGATCTTTTCTACTTCTCCGCGCGCGGGATTCCGGAGCACGAGGCGCGTGCAATGTACATCCAAGGGTTCCTCTCGGACCTCGCGCAGAAGATCGGCGATGAGCGCAGCCGCCTGCTGGTCCTCCGGGAAGTAGAGCGAAAGTACGAGCGGCGACAGTTTCAAGCACAATTCTCTCGCGGCCGGTAGGGTGGTCAGAAGAGGAAAAATGCTCTATAATAGTTGAGAACGATGCCAAAGAAGCAACAACAACCAAAACGGAAGAAGAATGCCGGGAAGGACAAGGAGATTTCCATGGAGGATGTCTACAACCTGCTCATGCGAGAGATCGAGCCGGAGCTCATGACGGTGCATCTTCCGGAGCTCGAGATGTGGTATGCGGGAGAGTCCGCAGAGGAGCGGAAGGCACGGTTGCTGTGGTATCAGGCAGCGCTTGTGCTCTGCTTCGAGCGCATCGAGAAACTGCTGGATGAATGGAAAGAAAAACTTGTTGCTCTGAAGAGGCAGGCCCTGGATATAAGGAAAACCAGCGAGAGTGCGAAGGACGCGAAGAGACTCCGTGATATTGGTCATTCCATTGATGCAGCATGATTGCTCCGCTTCATTCCTTCCGGCGTGTGTCATTCTCCTTCTTCCGCGAGCGGAGGATGCTCTTTCGTGCAGCGCAGGAAGCGCCACGGGGAGAGCGGCCCGAGGAGTGGAGGAAGGAGATGGCGAATGCTCTCCGGGGCGTGGCGGAGATTCTCCGGAGCATCAGAGATGAACGTGATGTGCGCAAAGCGGTAGTGGGCTTCCTTGATGCAGAAGAGTCATACGCGGATCGTAATCAACAGCTTGCGCACGAGGTCCGGGATGGGTTTCAGGGCCTTGATCCTTCCGTGGAGCTCCCCGCTGATTTAGATGATCCGAGTGCACTTATTCCTTCTGCGGTGAATGCGGGGTACCTCTCCCAGAAGGGGGTACGTTCCTTCCGGAGACAAGGTCCCCCCGAGAGAAGCCGCTCCCCAGAGAGAGCGCCTAAAACCCGGCCCCGGCGCTTTACGCCTCCTCGAGAAGCAGTTAAGGAAGAGGGAAGTGCGGAGGCCCTTGGCGAGAGGTACCGCTGGGCACTTGAAAATCACTTTCCAACAGGAGAGAAGATGCTCGAGCGACGCGGTATAGGTGTTAAGCAGAGTGGTGATGGGTATCGGTTCTTCTTCCTCAATCCTTCCCGGCCGTTTACCCCTAGCCCTCACAAGAGGTACGGGCGTTACCTCGTTATCGGAAATCGTGCCATCGGTGAGGGGCTCACGAGCGCAGAGAAAGCCGCACAGGAGCGCTACGAAAGTCTTCGGAGCATCCGTTCTTCCAGCTCGTCCTATGGCGGCAGCGACCGTGGTGTTGAGGCGCGCCGCGAGTATAACCCGGAGACGAGGACATGGATCAGTGAGGAAGAGGCGAGGCGGCGCGGGCTGCGGGACAGGCAGCCGACGTATAATGAACAACTGGCTGATGCGCACCGCCGCCGGATCGGGCAGGTGGACGGTTACCTTGACTCGAAGGACCGCGAGCGGACTGAGATTGCAGAAAGCGACATCAGACTTGCGGGCGAGAACTACGACTATATTGTACGGTGGCTCAAGAAGAATGAGCACCAGGATTGGTACAACGAGAACAAGGATGCTATCAAGCTCCGGTTGCGGGCTAAAGCCTTCGGAGAAGAATACGAGCGTGTGAAAAGTATGGATCGCCTTTTTAAAAAGACCCTCGCAAATAACCTCTGGAAAAAATCCTGTGCACTCACCCAGTTCCTCGATACGGTGCGTGTTGCCCTCACGAAAAGGTACCCGGATCAGGTAACATGGGCGCCGGATTCGAAGACTGGCACGACTCGTTCCATTTCGAAGGAGCCATCGCTTCCTCCTCCTAGAGAGAGAGTAGTGAGCGACGGGGATCGATGGAAACATCTCGTTTCCAATGCAAAGGCAGTCCTCACTCGTGGGGATGATCGTGGTGTCCTGCGTGACAAGCTCGCACAGTGTGTCCAGGCACCCGATACAGCGGGTCAGAAGGGGCTGCACCGTGAACTCAATAGTTGGTTTTGCAGTAAGTCGTCGCCTGATCATGCTCTCCCCCCTCTGACCCTTGAAGGTTTTGTAGAACTTGCGAAGAGGCTTGGCATCATCCGTGATGAACGTGAGCTAAGAGTGCCCCCACACCCAGAAGCATGACATTCTATGTGCGAAACGATTGTTGGGGCATGTCGGTGTGCGGAGGGCACTCGTGAAGAAGTACGGGAGAGAGGAGGTCATATGTGCATAGAGATTTGCCAAGCGTGTGGTAGAGCGTGCCCTTTCACAGCATCGTGTGTAGAGATGTGAAGCGTCATGCCCCGGCGAAGCCCGAAGGGCGAAGCCGGGTTCAATGTATGACTTGATGGCGTGAAGCCAGAGCAAGTGTGATCTTCCCTGGTAAGGAAGTGTTCCATCCGCAGGTTCTCCTACGGATACCTTGTTACGACTTACTCCCAGTCAGCAGTTTCACCGTGGTACCCCCCAATAAAGGTAAGGGTGCTTCAGGTGCCTCTGCCTTCCATGAGTTGACGGGCGGTGAGTACAAGACCCAGGAACATATTCACCGTGGCATGGCTGATCCACGGTTACTAGCGATTCCACCTTCATGTAGTCGAGTTGCAGACTACAATCCGAACTGAGACCGGTTTTTTTGGGATTCGCTCCGCCTCGCGGCTTCGCTGCCCTTTGTACCGGCCATTGTAGCACGGGTGTCGCCCCAGGCATAAGGGACACGCTGATCTGACGTCATCCTCACCTTCCTCCGCCTTGGAGGCGGCAGTCTCCCATGAAAAAACAACATAGGATGAGGGTTGCGCTCGTTGACTGACTTAACAGGACACCTCAAGGCACGAGCTGACGACGACCGTGCATCGCCTGTCTTCGGGTTCCTTGCGGCACTCCGACCTTTCGGCCAGATTCCCGAGATGTCAAGCCTGGGTGAGGTCCTTCGCTTACTATCGAATTAAACCCCATGCTCCACCGCTTGTGTGGGTCCCCGTCTATTCCTTTGAGTTTTAGCCTTGCGGCCGTACTTCCCAGGCGGCGAGCTTATCGCGTTAGCTTAAGGCACGGGAATTCATTGAAAAAATCCCCACACCGAGCTCGCATCGTTTAGGGCGTGGACTACGGGGGTATCTAATCCCCTTTGCTCCCCACGCTTTCGTCCCTCAGCGTCAGCACACCCCCAGCACCCTGCCTTCGCTTTCGGCGTTCCATCGTGTATCAACGGATTTTACCCCTACACACGACATTCCAGGTGCCTCTGAGTGGCTCGATCCTGTCAGTTTCCCATGCGGAGACGACGTTGAGCGTCGACATTTTACACGAGACTTAACAAGACGCCTACGGACGCTTTACGCCCAGTAATTCCGAGTAACGCTTGCACCTTCTGTCTTACCGCGGCTGCTGGCACAGAATTAGCCGGTGCTTTCTCCTGAGGTACCGTCAAAAATTTCGTCCCTCAGAACAGGAGTTTACGCCCAAAAAGGGGTTCGTCCTCCACGCGGTGTCGCTCCGTCAGGCTTTCGCCCATTGCGGAAGATTCCTCACTGCTGCCTCCCGTAGGAGTGTGGACCGTTTCTCAGTTCCACTCTGGCTGGTCGTCCTCTCAGACCAGCTACCCGTCATTGCCTTGGTAGGCCGTTACCCTACCAACAAGCTGATAGGCCGCAGGCCCCTCCCGCACCGCCTTTCGGCTTTCCTCTTGCGAGGACATCCGGTATTAGCCTGCCTTTCGGCAGGTTATTCCTGAGTGCGGGGTAGGTACCAACGTGTTACGCAGCCGTTCGCCACTACCATCGATATTGCTACCGATGATCGTACGACTTGCATGTGTTAGGCGCACCGCCAGCGTTCACTCTGAGCTAGGATCAAACTCTTCGGAGAAAAATATACGTCAAGGAATAGTAGGACACTTCAAACTTATCCGCCTTCGCCCCTTCCGGAGCTACGGCGGATTCTCTACAACACGATGCTGTGAAAGAGCACGTCCTCACACTTGGCGGAAACTTCGAGAGCTTTCCGAAGGAGGCTCTCCACTCGGATACTCAAATCACGCGGCTGTGGAATGTGCGTGTTCCGATGAGTGAAGGAGCTGACCCTCCGGCGACAGCGTGCAAAAGGGGTGAGTGACCAAGAAATCCTACCCCCTCTCGCAAGGGCGTCAAGTCTGGAGGCCTGGTTTTTAGGTCTGTGCTTGACCAGTCGTTCCCCTCTGGTACTCTCAAGCTCCTCATGATTTCCCCGTACCCACGTGGTATGGGGCCTCGACCACGAATCATGCCAAAAGGTGCAACCGCAACGGCCCGTGCAGTGGAGACGCTCCCTGAGGAGCAGGATCTTGAGCCACGTCTCTATGAGTGCTGCATCCTCTATCCCAATGGCTTGAGTCAGAAGGATGAACAGGAGCTTTTGAATGGCATCGAAGAACTTTTCAGCGAGGTTGGTGCGAAACTCGTCGCGAAGGATCTCTGGGGGCGCCGCGGTCTCGCGTACAAGATCAAGGGTGCTACCGAGGGGCGATTCGTGGTGTACCACTACGAGATCGATCCGGCGCGTGTGCAGGAGATTGACCATGCACTTCGGATCCAGAAGAACGCGCTCCGGCATCTCCTTGTGAAACCCCCGAAGCACTACACGATTGTGAAGTTCAGTGAGCTCTATGAGAAGTGGCTCAAGGAGCGCGAGGCCGCGGAAGAGGCTCGTGTGCAGGAGAGAGAGGAGAAACGCATGGAGGAGATCACGCGTAAAGAGAAGCTCAAGGTGCAGCGGGCTGAGAAGAAGAAAGTTGTCGAGGTGGAGAAGAAACCGCTCAAAGGAGAAGAACTCACCGAGCAGATCGAGAAGTTGATTGCCGATGAGAGTATTGAGAATCTTTAACCTATGACACACCTTGTTCAACAGCGGCGGCCCGATCTTCGGGCGAAAAAATGTGTCTTCTGCTTCAAGGATGTGCGGTACATCGACTACAAAGACTACCCGACGATCAGGTCGTTCATCGATTACTTCGGGAACATTCGGAAGCGTTACTACACAGGTACCTGTCTCAAGCACCAGAAGATGCTCAAAAGCGCCATTGAACTCGCACGGTTCATGGGGATGTTGGCGTATCGTAAGTAGGCATGTCAGGCCACTCCAAATGGCACAACATTAGGGTGAAGAAGCTCGCGCAGGATGCTGCACGGGGGAAGATCTACACACGCCATGCGCGACTCATTGAGATCGCGGCACGAGCAGGGGGAGGAGATCCTGTGGTGAATACGCAACTAAGGACTGCGATTGAGAACGCAAAAGTGGATAGTGTCCCGAATGCGAACATTGAGCGCGCGGTCGGGAAAGGAACTGGAGCTTTCAAAGGAGAGGCGATGCAAGAACTCGTGTACGAGGCCTACTTGCCCATCCGTAGCTCCGCAGGAGCGAAGGGGGGCGGGCCGGGTGGAGTCGCCTTCATTGTTGAATGCCTCAGTGACAACCGGAACCGGACGCTTGCGAACGTAAAAACAATTCTTGGAAAGAACGGGGGGCGGCTTGCGGATACCGGAGCGGTGCAGTTTCTGTTTGAGAGGAAAGGATTGGTGGTGGCAGAAAGGACAAAGGACGTAGAACAGAGAACAAAGGACAGAGAAGAGCGGGCAGAGGAGCTAGAACTTCAGCTCATCGACTTTGGAGCAGAGGACATTTCCCTCGACGACGACGTGACCCGCGTGACAACGAGCACCACCGAGTGGCCGCGGATCCGTGATTTTCTGAAGGGGCAGGGATGGAAGATCCTCTCAGCAGGCCTTTCCTCTATCCCGAAGCAGAAGGTGAACATTGCTGATCCAGAAACTGCAAAGAAGCTCTCGAGCCTCATGGACGCCCTCGACCAAGACGATGACGTCTCCGCAGTCCATACGAACGCCGACCTCACCGCTGAAGTAGCAGCTCAGCTCACCTAATGTGCGTTCGTGCTCAGGTTCACTCCACAGTGATTGTGACTCGGTCTTCGGCGGTGTTTCCGGCGAGGTCTGTGGCCTTGGCACGGATGGTGTGAGGGCCGGCGTTCATCGCCTTGAGGACGTACGTGAGTTCGTAGGGCTCCTGGGGTTTTGTCGTAAGGAGAAGATCATCGAGGAGGAACTGGATGTGCTTGATGCCACCCTCGTCATCTCCTGCTTCCGCGCGGATGGTGAGTTTCTGTCCCTCTCGAAATACTGCGCCTTCTCTGGGGATGGTAATCCTCACCTGCGGTGGATTCTTATCTCTCCCGAAGCGGAAGGTCACCTCGTCGCTCACGGAGTTAAAGTACTGATCGACGAGAGTGACCGTGAGCGTGTGTGATCCTTCTTCTTCGATGGAGCGGGGAACACGGAGTACAGGTTCCAGTGTGTCACCGGAACCAGCCGTCACGAGCTTCTTTCCATCGAGAGCGTACGTGATCTCGCGGACGGAAGATCCAACTTTGAATTTGAGCTTTGCTTGGAAAGAGGGGTACGTCGCAGTGCCACCATCATCTGGATAGAGGATCGAGAGTGTTGGTTTCACGAGCCTCCCGGGAGTAAGCGTGGGATCGCACTTCTCGGTGGGAGCGGCAGGGAGTGAAAGGAGAGAACCCGAGTGAGTCGGTGTTGCCTTCCAGAGTTCCATCTGCTTCTTGGACCACTTCTGCACGCCCTCTTCCCACGTCGGCCAGCGCTCTGCAAGGATGCTTCGAGGGATGAGGAAGCTCTGCATCTCCTGTGCTTCTTTTGGACAGTCATCAGAGGCGAGGAGCCCCGTGACCTTGTCGACGAGGAGCTGAACGCAGGCAGGATCCTCTCTGGTCGGTGGCTTCTCCTCGAGGAAGAGGTCTGCTTTCCTGAGTTCGATGGGTGTGCACTCGGTTGGGAGTTCACCCGAGAGGAGGGAAATCTGTGGCTGTACGATCCCTTCGGGTATAGAGAAGCTTACTGTAGGATTCTCGATGCGTTTGTGTGCTTTGATCATGAAGTCGCGCCAGATGGGTGCGGCGGTCGTCAGTGACTCTGCTTTCTCAAAGAGCGGCTCACCGGAGGCATTCCCCACCCAGACGCCGGCGACGAGATTCGGGGTATAGCCGATCGTCCAAAGATTATCGGGCTTACGTTCTTTGCAACTTGGGGTTCCGGTGCGTGTAGCCCCTGTTTTGGTGCTCATGCGCTCAATGCACTTGTTACTCGTGCCCGTTTTTGCCGCGGTCTGGAAGCCGGGGACCGTGAGCACGGTCTGCCAGTACTCATTGGGTCGTGCGGAGACATCACTGAGAATCGAGGTCAGGAGGTAGGCGATGCGGGGGTCAAGGACTTGCTCTGAAACGTCGATGGGTTCCGCCTCGTAGAGCACAGCCCCATTTTTGTCTGTAATCCTCTGGATGCTCCGCACAGGCTTCCACTCCCCGCTATCGGCGAAGGTGCTATAGCCCTCGACCATCTCGAGCAGGGGAGTCTCTGCTGCTCCGAGCGCGAGGGGCCAGCCGTAGTCGAATGTACCACGCTCGGCAAGGAGCTCCTGCTTGCGCTCAAGTGGTGTTGTCACCCCGAACCTTGCCGCATTTTTAAGGATGGCATCCTCTCCACCTGCGAGGAAGAATGCTTTTACTGCGGGGATATTGCGTGATGCGCCGAGTGCTCGGCGCATATTCATGAGTCCCCAGAACTGCCCATCGAAGTTCTGAGGAGTATCATCGCCGAACTTTGTTTCGACGTCGTAGAGGATTGTTGTCGGTCCATACTCTTGCTGGAATGCCGTTGCATACACGAACGGCTTGAAACTCGATCCGGGTTGCCGTGGTGCGAGAACCACGTCGACCTTCCCTCCATGCTCTTCATCCGTGAAGTCCGCATTCCCAATGTAGGCGAGGATCTCGCGTGTCTCGGGATGGAGTGCAACGAGTGAAATATTGTGCGCGTTGAACCGCTTGCGCATATCCTCCTGGTGGAATGCGACGGCGGCTTCGGCGGCCTGCTGGAGTTCCCAATCAAGTGTCGTCTTAATCTGGAGCCCTCCGTGGTCGAGGAGCCCCTGCTCGGCGGAATCTTCAAACATCTCTGCGACCTGCTTCCGAATCCAGAGGACAAAGTGTGGAGCGCGGATGTTCTCCCGTGCAGGGGTGAAGGTCAATGTCTCAAGTTCCTCGAGAGCCTGCAGGCGCTGTGCTTCGGTAATAAACGTGAGGTCCTGCATCTTCCGCAGCACTTGCTCCACCCGTCCTCCGAGTCTCAAAGCCGTGACGCCAGTTCCAATGGTATTCCCGAGGAGTCCAATCTGAATCTCCTCTTCTGGGATTTGTGCTGCGGCGGTGATCGCCCTCTCTTCAATCTTTTGACGTACCTCCTCACTGACCTGTGTGCGGACGTGGGGTCCGTAGGGGTTGAAGTACGAGGGACGCTGTGGGAGCGCGGCGAGGACTGCAGATTGTGCCGGTGAGAGGTCTTTGGCAGAAATCCCGAAGTACCGCTTCGAAGCTTGTTCGATGCCATAGGCATTCTGCCCAAAAGGAATCCAGTTCAGGTAGAGCTCGAGGATCTGGCCTTTGCTGTAGAGGCGCTCGAGCTTGCAGGCGAGCATGATCTCCCGAAACTTTCGTGTGAAACGCTTCTCGCGGGTGAGAAGGGCATTGCGGGTAAGCTGTTGAGTGAGCGTTGAAGCGCCCTGTGACTTGAACTGCCCGAAGATATTCGCGAATGCGGCCCGAGCGATCGCCCTCAGATCGACACACCCGTGTTGGTAGAACCGTTCATCTTCGATGGCAACGAGTGCCTGCTTTGCGTGCAGTGGGATGAGGCCTCCCTCGATGTAGGTCCGGTCCTCATCCTCGAAGAGCCGGTAGAGCTCGGTGTCAGTACGGTCGACGATCACTGTGCTTTGGGAGGCAACAAGCGAGCGCGGGTCGCTGACATCGGGGAGAGTGATCCAGAGGAATCCAAGGTAGGCAAGGAAGAGAGCAATGATGACAGCGATGGTCCGTAGGAGGATCCCACGGAGCCCAAAGCGCTCTCGCTGTTTCTGAAGCACTGTCCAGACCTGTCTGCCGTCGCTCATGAGTGAGCGTAGGCGGAACTGTGGGGTCCTCGCACTGTGTACTGTCCCTTCAGATCCTTCAGAGGAGAGAGAGCGAATCTGGAATCCGTTCGAGTGCATCGCCAAAGGGAATGGCATAGTAGCAGATCCCTGTGCTATACTATGGTGATGTATCGATGCGCTCGTGCCATCCTGGCTCTCGCGCTTGGGGTGATCCCTGGGGGCGCATTTGCTGCACACAACGGAGAACAGAACTTTCTCTTCGTCGGCCTCGGGGCTCCCATCAGTTTCTCCACGGTGGTTCAGAATGCCGTCGGGGTCCTCGTTATGTCGATTGCATTCCTCTGCGTTGTCCTCTTCCTTCTTGGGGCGTTCCTCATGGTGATGTCGCGGGGGAAGGAAGATCAGCTTCAGAAGGGGCGGGAGCTCATGATCCATTCTCTCATTGGCCTTGCCATTGTCCTTGGCTCCTACGCAATTCTCCGGACATTTTTCGCACTCATCTACTTGTAGATGACAGGCGTCTTCCGTAGATTTTGGGTGATGGATTCCCAACAACCGGAGCAGGGCATCCTCGAGCGGCTAGAGCAGGCAGAACAGCTTAAGATCCAGGGGCAGCACTGGGATGCCCTTGTGCTCCTCGAGCAGATCCTCCTCGAGGATCCGGATAATATCTCTGCCCTTGAGGAGATTGCGGATAATGAGCTCAGTCTTGGGCGCTTCCGCCGTGCTGAAGCAGCGGCAAAGCGTGCCATTGCGCTTGATGATCAAAGCTATACGGGGCACTACATCATCGGATTCCTTCACTCGCGCTCCAGTGATTGGTCAACAGCGATCGTTTCACTGCGGCGTGCCAATGCTCTGAAGCCGAACAATTCAGAGATCCTCCGTTGCCTTGGGTGGGCGCTCTTCTGCGGTGGCAAGCGGACACAGGGGCTCGTGACGCTCGAGCGTGCATTAAACCTTGATAGCAATAGCGCGCTCACACTCTGCGACCTCGGTGCCCTCTACGTGCAGCTTCAGCATTTCTCGAAGGCGAAGACACTCTTCCTTCGTGCACTTGATCTCGATCCACGCAATGAGCGGGCCAGAGAATGCCTTTGCACCGTGGAGCGACTGATGAAACTCGCTGTGCCCCGCCGCTGATTTACCAGGAATTAAGAATTAAGAATTAAGAATTAGGAATTAGGATGGTGGAGGCTTTATACTGTTCCTCATGCGGCTTCAGTCACTCGGTCAGTCACTCGGTCCGGAGTGGTCATTGCTTCTCCAACGTGGGATCCGGCGTGGACTCCTGACCGTGCTCCGTGAACGGGGGTGGTGGACGGCCCTCGGTGCGCTCCTCGGCACCGTGTTCCTCGTACAGATTCTCCTCCTGGTATTCCTTGGTGTTGTTGGGATTCAGCGGATGCTCCACTCTCAGACGGACCTCCGTCTTGAGGTGCTCGAGCATGCGCGCAATGCGGATGTGCAAGAATTTTTCAGTGCCATCCGTGACCTCCCGTACGTTGAGGAAATCGTGTACATCACCAAGGAGCAAGCGTATGAGCTCGAACGTCAGCGTGATCCGGAACTCATCGCGTTCCTTGAAGAGTTCGAGCTTAAAAATCCTTTTCCAGACACGATTGGTGTGACTCTCCGCTCTTTGGAGGATTATGATCCATTTGCAGCCTTCGTTCGGCGCAAGGCATGGAGTTCGATTGTCGATCCCGCATTCCTCTCGGAAGTGACTGATCAGGAGGAGCAAGTCTACGAGCTCTCACGCCTTACACGTGCTGGGCGTTCAATTGTCTTCCTCTTTCTCCTCCTCATGACGGTTGTAGTCCTCTTTGTGCTGATGGAGCTCACACGGCGGCGCGCGGGTGAGCGCCGCGAGGAGGTTCTCATTGAACGCCTCGTCGGTGCCCCTCTCCCTTCGATCTTAATTCCCTTCGCCGTGGAGTCTGCCGTGCTCCTTCTCTGTGCCATTCTTCTGAGTGTGGTGTTCCTCCTCCTCTTCCTTTGGATAGTACCAATGGTCGTACCAGCCCTCGGCGTCGGCGGTATCGCTGTGGGTCTTCGACAGGAGGCGGCTTCGCTTCTGAGGCAGAACCTGCCGCTCTTTCTTCTCCTCGAACTCCTCCTCACTCCTGTGCTCGCATTCGGTGGAGCGTGGTTTGGGATGTGGCCCTCTGTTCGCTCTACACGATTGTCAGTGAGTTCCCCCTGATGCGAGTATGGCGCGATCACAGTGGTACGAGGCGATCGTCTTAAAGACGCACGATGTCGGTGAGGCGGATCGGTTCTGTATCCTCTTCACACGGGAATGCGGGAGGCTTGCAGCGCGTGCACGGGCTGTGCGCAAGCTCTGGAGTCGGATGGGAGCTCAGGTTCTCCCCCTTCATCGTGTGCGTGTCGAGCTCACCGAACTCTCCTCCGGTGCATTCCTCGTGACGGGTGCCGTTCGATGTGGCTCAGAGTGGCACGTTCCTACGTTCAAGGCATTCGCCCTCGCAGAGCAGGGGATTGAACTCCTCCTTGCCCTCCTTCACGACGGTGAACCTCTCCCAGAGCTCTTCGCGCTTACAGAGGAGTTCCTCATATGTTGTCGAGAAGCAGACCAGAGAATCCTACTTCCGTACACGATCAAGCTCCTCCACCTCCTCGGACATTTCCCGGCAGAGGAGAGCGAGTGGCTCCAGGAACTCTCCGACGACGAGCAGAGGTTCGTTCGTGAGTGCTGTCGATACTCCTCATCCCTGCGAGGCATTCGCCTTCCAACCACCTCTGCAAAACGTCTTCAGTGTCTCTGCGCAGCTCTCCTCGCCGATCAGCTCTCCTCGCCGCTCAGGGCCTCTGCGGTGGCAGCCACATTGGAGGTGCACCGATCTGAGTGAGGAAACCGCGGGCTTCGTAGCCGGAGAAGACTTCCTCCGTACGCTCGTCTCCGTTGGCAAGCCTGCGCACCGTCCGGTACCACACCACTTTCAGTCCTGGCACACGCTCACTCACCGTGCGCTTCTCTGGAGGTGGAATCTCTGTTGTGAATTCCTCACGGTCCTCGGGAGGATCGACGAAGTCCCAGGTGAAAGGGCCGAGAGTCTGTGTTTCCCGTGCATCGCGCGTTCCGTAGAAGATGAAGTACGCTCGACCATCTTCCTCATGGGTCTGGATGAGAAGATCCCCCGGGCTATCGTTCACGAATCGAACGTCGATCCACGGTGGGAAGATCGTCGCATCGGTACCCACTGGGGAATAGTAGCGAACCGCGAAGCTGTGATTCTTGCGCGCGGCGATCGGGAAGCCGTATTCCCAGACACCGCGGTAGGCTGTGGTACTAATCTGGCAGAGTCCACCACCGTAGTCCGGGAGCGTGTAGGGTCCCTGGATCACAAGTTCCTTCCGGTAGCCCGCAGCTGCATCGATCTTCCCGAGTGCGTTGTTGAAAGAGAACGTTTCCCCCTGCGGGATGAGCACACCATTGAGTTTCCCGAGTCCAACGCGGATGTTGTGCGTGCGTGCTGCTGGTGACCCGCGAAAGTCTGATTCTCCCATGCTCACCACCTCACGGACGCCCTGTGAGCGAAGCGCCACATCGTTGACAGTGATCAGCGGTTGAGTCTCCTCCACGGGGAGCATGATCTCCGTGATGCTCCGGTGGAGTGCCTGCACGGTGAGAGAGGCGGCCTCTTCGATATCAACCCTCCGCCCGAGCATTCCGATGCCGTGGAAGACAATCATGCCTGTTCCTGTTCGGGTGATTGTTACGGATCCAGGCACGCGATCAAGAATGCGCGCAATCTGCTCTTGAAGGGTCCTCTCGATTGCTTGATGATCCCACCCGCGCCGCACATGGCGTTCGAAGCCAGTGGGGAGTGGTGGCAGCGCATCGCCATCGACACGGAACTGTGCAGGAGGCGAGATGTTCCTTCCCTCGTACGTCCATACTTCTTCGAGGCGGCGCCACTGGGGGTAGTCGTCAGGTCTGAGTGCGAAGAGGTGATGCGTATAGTGGTATGTGAGCTCAGGCGATGCGGCATGTGAGAGAGGGGCAGCAGTAAAGAACGCAGCACATACCAAGCTGCGGAGGAGAAGTACCGAGGCAGTCTCAGGTAGGGCGCTCATAGGGGGGTGAGGAGTGTTCGTCGAGGGCTTTGTTCACGAGTCGATCGGCTCGGTAATTGTCCTCACGAGGGATGTATTGGAATACGATGTCGGGAAAGTCCTGACACAACTCCTGGATTTCCTCGAAGAGCGACTGCAGGCTTGGCATCTTCACGCGATACTCGCCATTGAGTTGTTTGACGAGGAGCTCAGAGTCGAGGTGGCAGATGAGGCGGTTTGGGTGGTAGCGCTTTGCAAGTTTCAGGCCTTCAATCAATGCTCGATACTCCGCGACATTATTGGTCTCAATCCCAATCCGCTCGTAGTGCTCTCGGAGTATCTGGCCGCGGATCGGGTCTTCGAGGATGCAGGCGATTGCAGCTTGTCCGGGATTCCCACGAGAACCACCGTCGGTGAAGAGGTGAATCGTCCCACCGACGAGCTCCGGCGGTTTCCTCCCATCGTCCGATTCTCCTTCCAGTGCCTTTCGGATGATTTCCGCTGCAAACCGCTCGCGCTCGCGGAGAATCGGGAAGTGCTCTGCAAGGAGCCGCTCAAGTTCAGCAGGCAATCGAATCACCGCTCGATACTACCCTTGCATGCGCAGTTTCCGCTACGGCTGGAGACGTGCGCCTCCTCGGGGAGATCGAGCTTGAAGCGCTCAGCACGGAAGTCGATTGTCGCACCACCAATCCTCCGGAGGGTGAGGGTGGAGGCAAAGATGCGCACATGGGGTTCGTCGGGATGTGAAAACTCATGATCGCCGGGTTGAGGCTTCTTCTGAAACTCCATGCAGAAGTTCCCGAGCTCATCGATGGCTACCGCGAACCCTTGTTCCTGACATCCTTCTTCATCAGCAATCTTCCGGAGTGCCTGTGCCGCGGTAGGTGTGATGTGCAGGATCTCTGGTCGCTTCGGTTCCTCACTCAGGAGCGTATTGAGGTCCTCGACGAGGTCGTCGATCTCCTCATGAGTAAACCCGTGACCACTGCAGCCTTCCTCCAGTGTTTCGTACGTATTCGCTGCGCAGTGGAAGCAGTGGAGGCCATACTCACTGAGGAGCTTTTCGGACATGGGGAGCAGGGCCACAATTTCACTGACACGCATATCCCGGCGGATGCCTAGCTTCTCTGTCTTTCTTGTCATATCGTGATGGTACCTGGCTTGGGTTTTCCTTCAATCGCTTCTCTCGTTTTTCTGTGGCCCGATTCCTCCGCGCGAGTACCCTCATCATCCTTCCCCTCCTGATGCTGCTCCTTGGGTGGCAGCTCGGAGTGCGCTACGAGCAACGCTCCCTCGAGGAGACAAGCCGGAAACTTGAGATGCTCTACTCGGGCGCGGCGGGGAGCGGTCAGCTCGTCAGTGATCCGGAGAAGGAAGTCGATCTCTCTCTCCTCTGGGGAGTGTGGCGGCTTCTCCTCAAACACTACATCGCACCGGAGGATCTCCAGGTTACCCCACTCGTCTTTGGAGCCGTCCAGGGACTCGTCCATGCAGTTGGTGATGCGTATACCGCGTTCATGACGCCCCCCGAAAACAAGAGCTTCCGGCAGGCACTCGAGGGGAAGCTCCAAGGAATCGGAGCCGAGCTCACCCTTCGGGAAGGGCAGATCGTCATTGTTGCTCCACTCAAAGGATCCCCCGCAGCGAAAGCAGGACTCCTCCCTGGTGATGTGATCGTGCAAGTGGGTGAAGTGACTATCGAGGGAGAGACCCTTCAGCAGGTCGTCCAGCGGATTCGCGGACCGAAGGGAACACGCGTTACACTGACGATCCTCCGTCATGGGAGCGTGGAGCCCCTTACGTTTACCATCGTCCGGGACGATATCGATGTCCCCAGCGTTGAGTCGCGCATCCTCACAACTGCAACGGGCTCTCTCGGGTACATCGCCCTCAACCAGTTTGGTGAGCATAGCATTGTGGAGTTCAAGGAGGCATTGCAGTCGATCGCACAAGAGCCACTCAAAGGCCTCATCGTTGATCTGCGGTTCAATGGTGGAGGGTACTTGGATGGTGCGGTTGAGCTCGCATCGCTCTTCCTTCATCAGGGGAAAGTCGTCTCTGTTGAGCGGCGTGGTGCCGAACCGGAACACCACTACGTCTACGGACGGCCTCTCCTTCCGGATATCCCCCTTGCGGTCATCATCAACCAAGGGTCGGCAAGTGCATCAGAAATCGTTGCCGGGGCACTCCAGGATCACGGCCGTGCAACGGTGATTGGGAAGAAGAGTTTCGGGAAGGGGACGGTCCAGGAAGTCATCGATCTCCCCGGAGGCTCGAGTCTCCGTGTGACAACCGCTCGCTGGTTGACTCCGAATGGGAAGAATCTTGGAAAAGAAGGTGTGGACCCCGACATTGACATCGACCGCACGGAGGAAGACTTCGATGCGGGGCGTGATTCACAACTTGATGCGGCAGTGGAGTGGTTGCTCGATGGTGAGCGACCAACGAAGCTAGTAGGTGAATAGTTCGTTTTGCGAGAAGAACCTCTGGATCTCTCGCTCGGCAGTTTCTTGTGTGTCACTCGCGTGGGCGACGTTGATCATCTGGTCTACACCGAGTGTTGCGCGGATCGTTCCTGGTGCTGCCTTGCGGCTATCGGTGACGCCAAGCATGTTGCGTGCCTTTGCAATGGCATCGTCTCCTTCAAGAACGAGGACAATGACAGGCGTGGAGCTCATGAACTCTTCGACCTCTTCGTAGAAGGGCTTATTGGCGATGTGTGCGTAGTGATCTTGCAAAATCTTTGAGTGGAGCTGGAGCATCTTGCAGCCGCAAATCCTGAATCCTGCCTCTTCAAACCGCGTAAGGACTTTCCCACAGAGTCCCTTTGTGAGGCAGTCGGGCTTTGCGATGATGAGTGTGCGCTCCCGCATGTCAGCTAGGAGTGTAGCAAGTGCTCGATTTTCTCGCGGTCATTCTCACTCCCAATCACGACGAGACGGAACTCTTCTGGTGTGAACAGCCGTCGTGCGAGCGCATCGACTTGCTCCTTAGTCACACGGTCGATCTCTCCAAAATATTCGGGGATGTCGCGCACCTTCGGGTAGAGGAGTTGCTGCTTTCCGTAGAAATGGGCGCATTCCTCACTGTCTTCCAGCGTCAGCGTGATCTTCCCCTTGAGGTACTCTTTTGTACGTTGGAGCTCCTCCTCTGTTACACCTTCACGTGCACAGGAGAGGTATTCGTGAGTGATCGCTTGAATCGCTTCGGAGAGTCGTGACTGATCGACGCCTGCGCGCGTGCTCAGGGCCCCTGCGTCGAGGTAACCATCGATCTCGGTGCTGATATAGTAGCAGAGCCCTCGTGCCTCGCGGATCCGCAGGAACATCCGTGAGCTCATATTCCCTCCAAGGATGATTGCAAGGAGCTTGATCGCGAAGTGGTCGGGATCGAGGGACGAGAGACCGGGAACTCCGAGGACGAGGTGCGCTTGTTCCGTCTTCTTTGTCCGGAGGAACACACGATCATTCCCGTAGCGGGTGAATGGGTGGAAGGCGCAGGTCTTCGTGCCGGTGAGTGCGGAGAAGAATTTCTCAGCGAGGGATTGGGCCTGCTCCTTGGCACTGTTCCCTGCGACGGTGAGGACGATGTTCTCCGGCGTGTAGAGCGCATGCTTGTGTTCCAGAAAGTTCTGGCGCTGCACCGACCGAATCACCGATTCCTTCCCGATCGTATCCCAGCCGAGTGGGTGATTGCCGAAGAGGAGTTCCTCGAAATCCCACCCTGCGCGGTACATGGGAGTGTCTTGGTACATCCGTTCCTCCTCGATGATGACGCCGCGCTCTTTCTCAATCTCCTCTTCGGGGAAACGCGCGTGGAGGAGCATGTCACTCAGGACGTCGCACGCAAGCTCCACGTGCTTCACGGCGGTCTTCACATAGTAACCGGCATACTCCTTTCCGGTGAAAGCGTTGAAGTCTCCTCCCACTCCATCGATGGCGCTGCTGACTTCCTGAGTGTTTCGGTACTTCTCTCCCCCCTTGAAGAACATGTGTTCGAGGAAGTGGCTGATGCCGCGTCTCTCCTCTTGCTCGTACCGGGAACCGGCGCCTGCGAACACCATCACGGTTACAGAGGCTGTGCTCTCATTCGGCGCAGTGAGAACCGTGAGGCCGCTTTGGAAACGCTCGACGGTGTACATCGGGTGGTTGGTTGAGGGAAGTGTACGTGACTGGTAGGCTCTCTGCACGATGCTTCAGAAACTCAAGTGGCGGCGGCGGCTCCGGAAACACGGATTCCTCCGGAGGAGCCGGACACGCGGAGGACGCAAGGTTCTTGCACGAAGGCGGCGTGTCGCTCGGAAGCGCCTCACTGTCCAAAAATGATCCTCTACCTTCGATCGCTCGCAGGCTGTGCGTTCTACGTTCTCGGAACAAGCTTCTTCGTTGCGGCATTGCTCCTACGCAATGACATCGAACCACGCATGGCGGCGTGGTGGCTGCAGGTTGCTGAGCTTCCCTTCGCGCTCTGTGCAATCTTCTATGGGGGGCTGAGTCTCTACTTCAGCCTCTGCAAGCCTGGTCGCAGTTCCATGCTCCTTGCCTGGGGGATCGGAGTGCCACTAGGGCTCTTCTTCCTGTTCTTGGTGTTTCTGAATTTTTTCTAATCCACTATCACCTCGACCTCCTCAGCTCTGGCTTCGCGATTCGCCTGTCGGGCAGCGAGGAAGAGGTAATCGCCGAGGCGGTTCAAGTAGATCTGGATCTCCGGATTCAGTTGTTCCTGCTCACTCAGAGCGACGACCCAACGCTCAGCGCGGCGGCAAATGGTTCGTGCATGATGGAGCAGCGCGCTGACGCGTGAGCCACTCGGGAGGATGAAGCGCTTGAGGACGGGTAGTGTGCTTTCAAGGGCTTTGATCCACTGCTCGGCTTCGTGGGCATCCTTTGGTTCGATGCGTACGGGGCGTGTGTTCTGAGCATCCTCGGGGGTAGCAAGGTCTGCACCGACGCGGAAGAGCATCCGCTGCGTCTGTTCCAGCGGTCCGCGAAGCGTCGCTGGTAACCCTGGCTCAGCGAGAACGAGGCCGACGACGGCGTTGAGCTCATCGACTGTCCCGTACGCATGGAGTCGCGGCGAGGATTTGGAGATGCGCTGCCCGCCGAAAAGACCAGTGGTTCCTTGGTCGCCGGTACGAGTGACAATGGACATGGGACTCATTCTATCCCATTCTCTCGAGAACGCGGAGAACGGAGGCATGTGCTCGCTGTGCCTCTGCTTCCGTTAGCGTCCTATCGGTTGCTCGGTAGGTGCAGCGGAGGGTCAGTTTGTACTGGCTGCGCTCCTGGGATGGGGCAGTATAGAGATCGGCGATATGCACACTCTCAAGGAGGTCAGAGCCCTGTTTGATGCGCTCCAGAATCTTCCGACTCTCTGTGTGGTGATCGAGTGTCACAGTGATGTCGTAGCTGACGGCAGGGAACTGAGGGGGCTCTGCGGCAATGGGTGATGTCCCGCGCAGACTGAAGAGAAGCGAGAGGTCGAGAGTCGCTGCGGCAGCGCGCTCGCGAAGATCGAAGCGCTCACGGATGGAGGGATGGAGTTCATAGAGGAGACCAATTCTCTTCCCGCGACATTCGAGCCCTGTTGTGCGACCGGGATGAGCGAAGGGGGGCGGTGGTTTCACGTCGCGTACGGTGTTGCATGTGAGCCCGAGAGAGGAAAGAGCGCTCAAGAGGTGCTGCTTGAGGATGAGAAATGGTTCATGGAGGATATCCGACTCGTTGCGCCTTGTGAGAAGGACAGTGAGCTCCAGGTGCTCTTCCTCCCCTCGCCGGAATACGTTTCCCCAGTGGAAGGTCTGGAGAGTTTCCTCGGCATAGAGGAGGTTACGCTGCGCATGGGTGAGAAGCGCTGTAAGCGTGCTCATCTGGAGGAGCTGCAGGTCCTCTCCCAGGGGGTTCTCAATCTCAACGGCTTCGTGTGGGTCCATCGCGCACTGTGAGAGGAGTGCGGCGCTTGTAAGTGAGAGAGGGACGATCTCGCTATACCCGCGCCCCTTGAGAGCCTCACGGAGGAGGTGGATACGGGTATCCTGCGGGGGTGGGTGGATCGAGGCCCGAGGTGTCACTGGTTGAATCGCATCGTAGCCTGCGATTCTTCCCACTTCTTCAATGAGGTCATGCTCACCATGAATATCACGGAGGCGGTGGAGTGGGGAAGTTACTTTGAAGGACTTTGGACTTGGGACTTGGGGCCGATGGCCTTTCCCATGTCCTATGTCTTTTGTCCTTTTTCCTGCCACGCGGAAGGCGAGGCTGCTGAGAATTTTCACAACTTTCTTTGGTGGGATTGCTACCCCAAGGACCTTCTCGATGTGCTCGTGGTGCAGGGGGATTGGCTTTGGTGTTCCGTCGGTTCCGTGGGATTCGAGGCGAGAAACGATGCGTGCTCCGGGTACGTGGTTGAGGAAGAGCTCAAGGGCACGCGCAAACCCCTGCGTTGCGGCGATGCGCGGTACTCCCTTCTCGTACACGGTCGACGCTTCCGTGCGGTGGCCAGTTGCGAGAATCGTCCGACGAATGGTGACCGGATCGAGGATCGCCGCATGGAGGTAGATGCGCCTCGTTGTCTCCTTTGTGCTACTGCGGAGACCCCCCATGATGCCGAGGAGGTCGAAGACCCCCTGTTCGTCGCTGATGACGATCGCGCCCGCAGGGAGCGTGCGATCGACACCATCGAGTGTGACGATAGGCTCACTCTCTTGGGAGAGACGCATGTGAATGTCTCCATGGAGGTCATCAGCGTCGAAGCTATGGAGTGGCATGCCGGTCTCCATGGAAACGTAGTTCGTGATATCGACGGGGAGGTTGACTGGTCGCCAGCCAGTGGCAATGAGCCGTCGCTTCATCCATGCCGGTGTTTCACCCAGACTCCCAATTTGAAGGAGGCACGAGCAGTAGCGTGGGATGAGGTGTGGGATGTCGTTGATACAGTGGAATGGCAGCGGTTCCTTCGGAAAGCCAAAAGCTGATAGCTGATAGCTGATAGCCTTTTTCTTCTTCCAGTGTGCAATGCCGACGGCGACGCACTCACGCGCAAAGCCGATGTGTGAGAAGAGATCGGGGCGGTGCGCGATCGCGTTGTTATCGATATGCAGAACAGTGTCGTGGAGTCCCGGAAAATCACGAAGAGGCATGCCGACCCCCTCATCGCCATCGCCAAGGTCGATGAGAATGCGTTCGCGCGACTCTGGGAACGTGCTCAAGAGATCAAGCTCCTCCGCGGTGCAGATCATTCCCTCACTCTCGACACCGCGGATCGCTACCTTCTCAAGTGTCTGCATGTGCGTTCCATGCCAGCGGAGTGTCGTCCCGACGTGCGCGAACGCAACGCGCATACCAACTCGTAGGTTTGTCCCGCCGCACACAACTTTCTTCACCCCGCGGTTCGTCTGAACATCACATACCCAGAGCCGATCGGCATTCGGGTGTTTCGCGAGCGAGAGCACTTTGCCAATGCAGCACTCTTCGAGGAGCGCTCCTTGCACCTCGATCTCTTCAACTTCGGCTGTCGAAATTGTGATCCTCCGGGCAATTTCCTGCGGATCCTTTGAAGCGAAGGTGACGAAGTCCGAGAGCCAATCAAGCGAGATTTTCATAGACCTAGAGTACTGCAGTGCGAGGGACTAGAATACTAGAGACTTCCTCCCTTCTCCTATGTTCTTCCGTAAGAAATCTCCCCACTGTGGTGCCTGTCTCGTCTGCCAGGTTGTGGTTGCGATTCTCCTCTTCCTCGCCAGCGTTGCAGCGCTCGTCGGCGTCTACAAGTCGCACGTCTTAAGTAGTGGCTTTGCCTTCGGGACAACAAGCGGATCGCTCTCCCTCATCGCCTTCGCGGTGTCCGTCACCCTCTGGATGAGTCAGATGCGAAACTGCGTGTCGAAGTGCGAGGCCTGCGGCACGAAGTGAGGTGGCGGAGCCACGTCACTCGCGAGTGACGTGGCGGAGAGGGGGGGATTCGAACCCCCGAGACCCTTGCGGGTCTACCTGCTCTCCAAGCAGGCGCACTAGACCACTATGCGACCTCTCCCTGCGCACACTATGACATACCGTTGTGTATCCCGCGAAGGATCTCACTTTGTCAATTCAATCCATCTCACGAACACGTCCTTGCATGTACGCTGGACAAAAGTTCCCCTTTTTTTTATGTCCGTGAAGCAGTTTCTCCAGGTCGGAGGTGCCATCCTCCTCGTCCTCGGGATCGTAGGGTACCTCGTGCCGAACATCGGCGGTCAGTACCTCTGGTTCGACAATGCCGAGAACGTCGCGCACACTCTGCTCGGTGTGGTGGCGCTCGGTTTGAGCACCGTTCCGAATGACGATCTCCAGAAGTGGGTCGTCGTCCTCGTCGGCATCGTGGCCCTCTACTTCGGTGTCTGGGGCTTCGTCGTTGCCGGGAACCCAACGCCGAACTACTACGGTGTCACGAACCTCGAGACGCTCGACAACATCGTCCACCTCGTGGTCGGCGTCTGGGCGCTCTGGGCGAGTCTTGGAAACAAGCCCGCGATGGCGTCATTCTAGTAGCACTCTGCCGTGCATTTTCCGATCCCTCTTCCGCCACACGTCCTCGCGATGGCGGAAGCGCATCGTGTGAAGCCGGAAAATATCGTCGAGCAGTTCGTCCATGGAAGTGGCCATGGGGGACAGAAGATCAATAAGCGCTCGACGCGTGTGTTTCTGAGGCACCTCCCTACGGGAATCGAGGTGCGTTGTCAGAAGCAGCGGTCGCAGCACCTCAATCGCGTCGATGCGTACACGATTCTCATTGAGCGCGTTGCGCAGCTCAACGAGGCAGAGCAACTGGTGCAGTCGTGGGAGGTGCACCGACAGCGCGTGCAGAAACGTCGCCGCCCAAAAGCGGTGAAGGAAAAAATCCTGCGGGAGAAAAAGCAGCGCAGTGAGGTTAAGAAATTCCGCAAGCCCATGCACTAGGCCATCTTTCCCTCCCGGAGGTGTTTTGCCAGGGTCCGAAGGTACGCAGCCGAGACTTTCATGACGCGGTAGGTCCCCGTGCGGGGGTCGAACACGCGCTTCCGTTGAATATTTGGCCGCCAGGTGCGGCGGGTGTGGCGCAGCGAGTGGCTGCGGGTATTCCCGAAGCTTGTCTTGCGGCCTGTCTTCACGCACATCCGTGCCATGCGCGAAGAGCCTAGGGGCTGTACGATGCACTCGTCAACACTTCTCCCTGCTCGTTTCCTCCTTTTCCTCCTCTTCCTCCTTTTCCTCCTCTTCCTCCTTTGACTCCTTTTCCTCCTTTTCCATGCCCTTCCTCCAACCCACTTTTCTCTTGAGCCTCCTCATCGCGGTGAGTGTGCATGAGTGGGCACACGCGTTCAGTGCGGATCGCCTCGGTGATCCGACCGCACGAGAGGAAGGGAGACTCACCCTCAATCCTCTCGCGCACCTCGATCTTCTCGGGACGATCCTTTTCCTTCTCGTCGGGTTTGGCTGGGGAAAACCCGTGCCGATTGATCCACGCAACTTCCGGCATCTGAAGCGCGATACAGCTCTCACCGCGCTCGCGGGACCCTTCAGTAACCTCATCCTCGCCACCGTTGCCTTTGTCGGGTTGAACGTTCTCTCTCCCGCATTCGGCATCGGATCCGTCTGGGGGCTCCTCTCGCTCTCCGCGCGCGGTTCGCTCCTCTTCCTGTTTCTCCTCCAGTTCTTCGGCAGCGCGCTCTTCGTAAACCTCGGCCTCATGGCCTTTAACCTCCTCCCCGTCGCCCCCCTCGACGGCTCAAAAATCCTCGGTGCGTTCATCCCCTGGCGTTACGAAGGGCAGTACCAGGAGCTCATGCGGCGTGGGCCGTTCATCCTCTTGTTCTTGTTGATTGCTGAGGACCTCCTCGGCCTCCCCCTCCTCTCGAGCTGGATCTCCGGGATTATGGACGGAGTGCTAGGGGTGATGACCACCGTTACTGGTTCCTAGTGGAGCCGCCGACCGGAATTGAACCGGTGACCTTTTCCTTACCATGGAAACGCTCTGGCCAACTGAGCTACGGCGGCACGCATCTGATGGTAACGAGATCTTGCTGATTCTCAACCGCGTTTGTGTTGTTCCTTCAACATAGTCTTCACTGCTCTCTTCAAAGGAGGAAGGTCATGCGTAACAGTACCCCAGACTGTTGGAAGATCTGTCTCTGAGTAGTCATGGATGATGATATTGCGCATTCCTTTGATCTGCTTCCAGGTAATTTCTGGATGTTTTGCTTTCATGGTGCTTGGCAACTTCACTGCGGCTTCTCCAATGATTGAGATCTGACGTATGACAGCATCCTGCACAAGAGTATTTGTGAGGAAATCCTTCTTACCCTTCACCGTGTACTGCTCAATCCGTGCAATGGCAGAGAGAATGTCCTGCAGGTATACCTGAGGGTCTCTCTTTTTCCGGTTCATAGAGCACGGGCTTCGGAGAAGATGTTCTCCCGCAGAGCGGGCTTAACGGAACGTGCAGGCACTATCTCAACTTTTCTTTTCAGAGCCTCCTCCAAGTCCAGCTTTAGACCGGAGAGGTCCAGCAAGCTCATCCCCTCTGGGAGGTCCACGAGGAGATCCACATCACTTCTCTTCCGCTGTTCGCCACGTGCAAATGATCCAAAGATTCGTACGTTCTTCAGTCCGTATGCCTGTGTAATACGAAGCACAGCAGGCCTGAGTTGGTCAACAGTGAGCAGCTGCTCCTTTGCCTTTTCCGGCTTCTTCCTGTGCATGCGATAGATTGTATCAGTTGGTGCGTAGCCTCCACAAGGACCAGCCTACTGAAGCAGCAGTTTTCTCAAGCTTCACCTTGAGCCGTTTGAGGTCCCAGGTAGGTTGATGTTTTTCATCCCATAAGACAGTGCTCACACCATAGGCGCGGAGGAACGTCTTCGGATCGCGGTCGGCGCGAGCGCAAGCCTCTTCTACCATGTTCACTTCTTCTTCTCGGACCGAGGGATTGTCCTTGAAGGCAGAGACGGCATCGGGATAGATGAGCCACTTTTGTTCTGCAATTCTTCGTTCCTCGGGGGCGAGCGGAAGCTGAGTCAAGCAGTAGCGCTCGGCAATTTCTTTGTGAGACATGAGGACATTCTTGAGGTAGATCGAGTAGACGATGTCGTGGTGCGTCGAGCCGGCGATGAAGGAGGAGGCAGCAGGATCGGAGAGGATGCGAGTCCGGGGCATTCCGTCGAGGACGGGGAGGAGAGGGGCGAAGTGCTGTTCCTCGAATGCGTTTTCCTGAGGAACGAACTGCTGTACCACCCATCGACCGTCATAGGCGAGTGCACCGATGTAGATCAATGATGCCGCTCCGGCGATCATGAGTGCTCGCGTGCGCACCGTCCAAGCGAGGAGCAGAACGCAAATCGCACCGAGCAGCAATCCGAAGAGGTAGTGCGATACAAAGTTAAACGTGATCCCATGAATCATCTGCTGGTGCATCATGCCAAACGCTGTGAGCAGGGTAACAGCCGCGAGTGCATGGTGTTCCCAGAGCTCTGGTTTTTTGCGAAATGCGCTGAACACCCCGAGCACCATGATCGTGAAGAGGATGCTGTAGGGCCAGGATTCAGGAGAGCGTGAGGGGTGCATGCCGCTCCGGAACACGGCGAAATCCCAAAGGGAATGCTGCATGAGGGCGATGAGCTCCTCCACGAACGGTGCGGCAACGAGGACTCCAATGACAGCGAGGAGAACGAGGCGCTGCCAGCGCTTTTCTCTCTGCTGACTCAAGCACTCGAAGACGAGTAGCAACGCCACCCACAGCCATGCGTAGCTCCAGCTCCAGAAGTGGGTGCCGACGAGGATCCCAAGGATGATTCCACCGGCGACTCCCAAGAGGATGTTCCCGCGTGCACCTTGCACAAGTGCAAAGAGCGTCATGAGGACGAGAAGGAAACTTGCCCCCTGGTGGATTGGCCGATTGAGGGCCGCAAGCTCGACGAGAACAAAGAGGAGAGATCCGGTGTAGGCGTACACCTTCTTAAAGCCGCACTCTCTCAAGAAGAGGAACAGGAAGAGGAAGAAGAGGAAGCCGGTGACGGAGTCCATGATTTGAAGGACCGTCGCTGCCCTCCATCCGGTCCATGAGAACACTCTTCCGATGAGCGTTTCAAGGAAGGCTGGTTGCGACCCTTTGAGAGTCGGATCACCGACGAAGGCTTCCGCTGTCTGCTCAGGGCGCCCCGAGAGTGCCTCCTCCACCCGCGCAAGGTAGATGTCCTCATCAGAATTAAGCTGCACGAGGACCCCCTGCGCGCGCGGATCAAACTGGTGGATGAGTTGTGGGATTTGGAGAAGTAGCGCGAGTGCGAGCGCCGTGAGGAGCACGAGAGGACCGAACCGCTGCAGCATGCAGCGAGTATACTCGCCGCGTGCTTGTCGGCCGTTTTCTGAACTATTACCAACTTCTGCGCTACGTGTTTCGGAGGTTCAGCCTCGTGAGTGCGCGGCGCACGCTGTTTCCGACGCTCTCTCACTACGCGACGCGCAAGCCGTTACCTCCTAGCACCCCTTCGACTCTGCTCAGGGCAGGAAAGCCGGCACTCTGCACCATGAACATCCTCCCACCGATGGCGACCGTGTGGTACCACTGCACACGGAAAGCGCTTGGAGATGCTGTCGACATATTCATCTTCGATTGCTCAGGGGGGCTCGATGCTCAAGAGTTTCCCGGTGCACGCGTCCAGAAGTTCCTCAATCTCTACGCAGCGGCGAAGTGCCAGGAGTTCCTCGCACACAGTGCGCGCAAACGCCGCATCGCGTGGCTCTGCGATGACGATATCTTCATTCTGAGCCCCGAGACCCTCGCGATCATTGATCGAGAGTTCCAGGACCCCACCACGGCCTCCATGAGTTTCCGTCCCCGGTCATGGTGGCACTTTGAGATCGCTGGCAAAGAGTACGAGCCGAGTGGGAGTTACTGCCTGGTACTCAATCGTGAAATCTTCATTGATCGCGAGAAGCTTTCCCTTGCCCCTGTCGAGGGAAACATCCACCCCACGCACATGGGGAAGGGGCTTCGGCGCTATGACACGTTCGACAAGGCGAACGAGATCCTTCTTCGGAAGGGCTACCACTGCATCGTTGTTCCTGAGACAGAGCGTGCACGCTGCGTCACAGGATTTAGCAGCATGAGTGGTGCGGTGATGCTGCTCCACTATTTCCGCACATCTGACGAGACCCTCGCCTACCTTGAGGCTCCTCCAAAGGAGCAGTGGAACGGGAACGTCCTGTATGGGGTCCTTGCGGGGCTCCTTGCGATCTGCACGATCCAGGAATGTTACACAAAACTGTGTGGAAGATCGTATCCGCTTCGTTCTCTTCCTCCACGGGACGTGCTCGAAAAAATCCGGCGCGACCGCGAGCCCTACCTTCGTCCTGATCAATCCTTCACGTGGGTCGATGAAGCGAGCGAGACGCTCCGTCGAGCTCTTTGAACGTAAAAGATATTGTTCGCGCGCTCGGTCACTCTGTAGCCGTGGCTCTCGAGGAATGTACGAAGGGCTGTAGGGGTACAACGGGGATCGCTGAGAAAAGAGTGGTGCTCGAGTGCAATAAAACCGATATGCGAGAAGTCAGCGGGAGTGAGGGAGTAGAGGATCTCATACTCCGCGCCTTCGCAGTCGAGTTTGAGGAGATCGCATTCGCTGATTCCAAACCGCCGGAAAATTTCTGGGAGCGAGAGAACGGGAACTGGTATGGGTACATCATGCTCTCCACGCTGGTACAGCGACGAGAAGAGGCTTGTCTGCGGTGTGCGATAGAAGGTGCGCGTGCCACTATGGCTCGCAACCCCACATGCCTCGACGGTGATACGGTCACTCAGGTTATTCCGCGCGACGTTCTCCCGCAGCACTGTAGCGGTATCAGGATCTGGCTCGAAGGCATAGATGTGGCCGTGAGGGGCACAACGTGCGGCGAAGAGCGTGAACGCCCCTATATTCGCGCCGATGTCCAAGATGACATGGGCGCTCTGCCAGTCGAATCCTGGAGGATCGTAGACCCGATCGAACCAGACTTCATTGATGGCGCACCGGTCGATGGCAAACGGGCGTGCCGTGATCGAGAGTCCGCTGCGCAAGTGGTACGTGATAGCCGGCCGCCGCAGGAGACTACACCGGTTGAGGAAGTAGAGGGGAAAGTTGCGAACGGTTCTCAGGAGCTGCCAGAGGTAGTAGGGGCTTCCGTGCTCTCGCATGGGCGTCGTGCATCCTACTCCTCAATCTCAACGGTCTGGAGCCATCCTTGTGGTGCCTCTCCACGCGCTTTCCGCAGTGCGTTTTTTAATGTATGGAGCGAGAGGAGGGCACACTTCATGCGTCGCAGCCCGATGGGGACTCCCAGCAGTGCGTACACGTCGTCCTTCTTGAATGCCTCGAGGGCAGCGAGTGGTTTTCCCTCAATCTCTTCACACAGCATCGACATGCTTGCTTGACTGATTGCACATCCCGTTCCCTCCCAGCCGAGATCTATGTTGTGGTGGTCATTGATCGCAAGCTGCAACGTGAGTGCATCCCCACAGACGACATTCTCCTCACGGTGCTCGACGGTTGCGGAGGGGAGCCGTTTCTTCCCCCGTGGATGCCGGTAGTGGTCGAGGATGTTCTCCGCGTAGACGTCCATGCGACGATATGGTACAATAGTTCTGTGGATACGTCGCGCGAGGAACAAATTATTAAAAGCTACTTCCAGAAAGAGATCACGTCTCAGAACGTTAAGCCTCTTCTGCATGTGCTGGAAGTGTTTGGACGGAAGCAGTCGATAGAATGGTCGAGGCATAGGACAAAGCCGCAGCTTACCGACGAGACATGGTCATTTGTGAAGCGGTGCAATGATGATGTGCTCGGCCGTATCGAGAAAGTGCTACGGAGTGAGGCACAGAAAAGCGGAGGCGAGGTCATGGAGTGGGAGCAGTTCGGTACCGTGAGAGATCAGCTCATAAAAATTTTTAAGAGTGGTCTTCCAAACATTGCATTCATCCAGACCTACTTTGCTCGCGATTCGAACGCAACCCTGCCAATGAGCGACACAGCGAAAGAGCTCATACAGGAGCTTCGTAAGTACGTACGTGACCGCCGGAATCAACCTCTCCCGCTCCATGAGCAAGAGTGTGCGTGGATACAGGAGTGCCTCGACACCGCGGTGCCAACGATGAAGACAGTCCTACTTACAGAACCGGCGGCACTGAAGGAGGCACAAGAGGTAGAGAAAGCGCTCCGAGCGCTGCTCCCACAGCCTACAGCTTGAAGTGCTGCTCAAGGTCCCGGATGGCCTGTGCCATTGCTCGCACTTCCTCGTGAGTGTTATAGAGGGCGACGGAGAGACGTGAGCTTGCGGTTAGTCCAAGGCGGCGGTGGAGGGGTTGGGTGCAGTGGTGACCGGCGCGGAGGCAGATTCCTTCCCTCCCGAGGACTTCCGTGAGGTCGTGGGAGTGGATGCCTTCGACGAGGAAGCTGATGCAGCCGGAGATTTCATCGGCCCTCCGGGGGCCGAGGATCGTGAGACCTGGAACAGTTGCGAGTTCCTCGAGCGCAAGTGCGAGGAGGGAGTGCTCGTGCGCCTCGATGTCCTCCCACTGAAAGCGCCCGAGCCAGTCGATTGCTGCGTGGAGTCCGATCGCCTGTGCAATCGGCTGCGTACCCCCCTCAAACTTCTGTGGGAGTTCGGCGGGCGTGAAGTGATCCGTGTGGACTTCCTGAATCATCATCCCTCCGCCGAGAAACGCTGGCATCACTTCGAGGAGTGCACGCTTTCCGTGGAGGATCCCGATTCCCGTAGGCCCGTATAGCTTGTGACCCGAGAAGGCGAGGAAGTCGCAGTCCAGATCTTGCACATTTGTCGCGTGGTGGGCGATGGATTGGGCCGCATCGACGAGGACGAATGCGTTCGCGGCGTGTGCTTTTGTGATGATCTCCCGGAGGGGTGGCCGAACTCCGAGCACATTGCTCTGCGTCGTGATCGCGACGAGCTTCACATTCCCTTGTGCGAGGAATTGGTCGAGCTCTACGAGTTTCACATTCCCGCGGTCGTCAATGTCAATCCAACGGAGCTCGATGCCCTTCTCCTCCTTGAGTTGTAACCATGGAACGACGTTACTGTGATGCTCGAGCACCGAGAGGACGACCGCATCGCCTCGGCCGAGTTCCGCTCGTCCCCAGCTCTTCGCGACGAGATTGATCGCCTCCGTGCAGCTCTTTGTGAAAATGATTTCCTCAGGTCGCTGTGCACCAATGAACTGCTGTACAGCCGCTCGCGCGCTTTCGAATGCGACTGTCGCGCGCTCCGCGAGAACGTGCATTCCGCGGTGCACGTTCGCATTACTCTCCTCATAGAAACGCCGCAGCGCTTCGAGCACCGCCCGCGGTTTCTGAGCCGTTGCCGCATTATCGAGGTAGATGAGAGGGTGCCCATCAATTCTCTGGGAGAGAATTGGAAACTCCTGCCGGATCGCATTCACATCGAGAGCCATGGGAAGCCAGTATAGCTTTAGGGGCTGGCAGTGATGTCTATCGCAAGTGTTGCTACACTTTCCCCACACATGCAGCAGAAGACAATTCAAACACTCTCGATGGCTCTTTTCGTGAGCCTTCTCGTCTGGGGGCTCTACACCTTCATTGTGTACCTGGGAATCCCGGTGCATGGCTCTGTTCTGCTTTCCGATGAGGCGCAGCAAAAAATCGCTCAGGTCTGCGAGAGTTATGAGTACTTCTGTCGGGGGATCCGGAGCATCGTGCCATTCCTCGAGTTCACGTTCATCAAGGCAGAGCCGTTCTACCTCTACGTCCTCTTCAGTGCGATCCTCTATGCCCTCTTCCTCGGATGGCGCTATCTACGAACCTCCACACTGAGAGTACGTTTCACCCTCACACCGCTGCGTGTTTTTCTTCTCTCTCTCCTTTCTCTCTGGCTCGTCTTCACGACACTCAGTGTTCTTGAAAAGACCGATGCGCAGGGGAGAGACTCCCCTGTCTTCCGTCGTCTCTTCGAGCCGCTCCCGCAGGTCTACGACCAGCTCGGAGCAGAGGCGCTCCGCGATCTCCAACAGAACTTCCAGTCACTGCAGGAGCGAGGATGTCTGACGTACTTCGCGCATACGACGAGCGGAGCGGGCGTCTACGACCTCAAGGTCTCCTGCATGCAAGCGGCGTTCCTCAGTCGTGTCCTCCCGCATGTGCTCTTTGTTCTGCTCTTCCTCTTCGAGTGTCTCGTCCTCGGACGGATGCTCCTTTTCCTCTGGCACTTTCGACCAAAATCTCTCCTCCTCGAATCCCTGGTGAGTGCAGGGGTGGGCGCATGTGCGTGGATCGTCATCCTCTGGACTCTCGCGGTTCTCTCCATCCTTTGGACCTCCGTTGGATGGCTCCTGGTGCTCGGCATCCCCATTCTCGGGTACCGTCATTCCTTGTATTGGGTGCGGCAGTTCTTCACGAGAAGGTGGATCATTGAGCAACCGTGGTGGAGTCCCCAGCTCCTCCTTGCATGGCTGCTGCTGAGCTACCTCGCACTGAACTTCCTCAATGTGGTGCGGCCGTTCCCCATCGGGTGGGATGACCTTGGAAGCTACCTCAATCGCCCGCGTCTCATGGTCAGTTACGGCCACTTCGTCTACTCGATGGCGCAGTTCCAGTGGGAGTACCTCACTTCCTCAGGGTTCCTCCTCTTTGGGTACGATAGTTTCTTTGGCGCGACCGCCTCCATGATGATCAACTGGACAGCCGGCCTCCTCGCCGTCTTCGCCGTTTTCACCTTCGTCCGCGTCTTCCTTGGGAGCGGGAGCGGGATCCTTGCCGCCTTCCTCTACTACATCCTTCCACTCGTCGGGCACTTCTCGTACGCGGACATGAAGATCGACAATGCGGTCTTCACGATGGGAGCGCTCGCGACGCTTGCTTTGTTCTTATACCTCTTCCCCGTTGCTGATGAGGGGCAGCAGGAACAGACAGGTCACTGGAAGTGGCTGGCGCTTGCCGGGGTCTTTGGGGGATTCGCGTTCGCCATGAAGCCAACGGCGGTGATGGTCCTCATGGCTCTGGGAGCGATCCTGCTCGGCGTGAAGCTCCACTGGTCTGCGTTCCTCGGTGTGATGCTCTTTGGGGTCGTCGTCTTCGTACTGAAGGGAGTGCTGAACTTGCGCAGCATTGCAGAGCGAATTCTCGGTGATGGAACGACACTCAATACGACCATCGTGCTCCTGCTCTTCCTGCTCATCGGAGCTCTCCTCCTTGGGTGGGCTCTCTGGAGAAACCATGAGAGGGTGCTTCCAGTCCTCACATCCGTGGGCATCTTCGCCGCGGCGTTCCTTCTCTCCATTGCTCCATGGGTGGCGTACAACAATTTTCAGTACGGTAACGTTATTCCACGGCTCGAGACGGGAGCGCCGAATAAGCTCTCCCCCTCGATTGCACTCGCAGGCCGTGAGAGAGTCCGGGACTTTGGCCAGGATATCCGTGTACTACCGCCGGAACTTGCGATCGATTTTCAACACCAGGCCTGCCGTGCGACAGGGAGCAAGGAGGAGCTCGATCGATACTGGGGATTCCGGCAGGGATGGCGCCACTACCTCACGCTTCCATGGAGGTCGGTGATGAACATTGACTCCCCTGGCTACTACGTCACAACGATGCCGGCGCTCCTCCTCTTCCCCTTCCTTCTCCTCCTCCCCGCATTCTGGACGACGAGGATGCGATGGTTCCGGTGGCTCTTTACAGGAACCCTCTTCATGCTTGCCCAGTGGATGTTCCTCGCGAACGGAATCCCGTGGTACGGCCTTGGGATATTCCTCGGGCTCGTCGTGGGGCTCGAGGTGCTGCTTGCGCGTGCGCCTGATCTCCCGAACCGCATCCTCGCTTCTCTCTTGATCGTTGGGTCAATTCTCGTCGGCTACAGCAACCGGTTCTGGCAGTTTGAGATTCAGCGTAATCTCTTTGAGTACGCATTCGGGAAGATCACGGCACAGGCTCTCCAGGAGCGGACGATTCCTCACTATGATGACATCGCGAGCATCGCGATTGCCCGCCATCTCGCATTGCCTGACCGGCCGTACCTCTATCGCGTCGGCACGTTCATCCCGTACTTTGTTCCCAGGAACCTCGAGATCATCGGGATTGCGGATCATCAGGTGGACGTCTTTAACTGTCTCTACCAGGAGCGCGACGATGCACTCACCCTCAAGCGCCTGAAAGCGCTCGGCTTCAATGGCATCATCTTCGACACGAACACCGCAACGATCGAGCGCAACGTCGGAGGCACCCTCCACAAGAAAGTCCAGTCCTTCGTCGACTTCCTCAATAACCCGAAGCTGGGGTTCCAGATCGTCGTGAACGATCCCGAGGCCGGCGTCGCCTACGTCCTCATCCCATGATCGCGGCTGTCATCCCTGCCTACAATGAAGAATCGAGGGTTGCCGAAGTGGCGCGGGCTGCAAAGAAGTACGTGGACCTTGTGATTGTGGTTGATGATGGGTCCGAGGATCGCACGGCGGCTGTTGTTGAACGTGAGGGAGCCTTCGTCATCCGGCATCGGGAGAACTGCGGGCCGGGGGCTGCGACGATGACGGGGGTTGAGGCCGCGCGTGCGCTCGGTGCGGACATCGTCATCACGCTCGATGCGGATGGGCAGCATGATCCCCACGATATCCCCCGGCTCCTAAAGCCCGTGCAGGAAGGTCTAGCGGACATTGTCTTTGCAAATCGTTTTGGCAGGCAAAAGAATCACATCCCTTTTATCCGATGTCTTGCCAATACCATCGGGAACGTCGTGACATTTCTCGCAACCGGGAAGTGGGTACGGGACAGTCAGTGCGGTTTCAAGGTGTTCGGGTCGAAGGCGCTCGCACAAGTCGACCTTCGCATGAGTGGCTTCGAGTTCTGCACAGAGATCGTTCGGGAAGCGGCACAGCGCCGCTGGCGCATTACTGAAATCCCCACGAAGGTGCTCTACTCGGAGTACACCCTCGCCAAAGGCCAATCCTTCGCCAGTGGAGTGAAGACCGCTCTCAAGATTCTGCTGCGATCGTTCCTCCGTTAGGCTTGCTTGTTTTTCTCAAGGCCCGCCTTCGCTGAAGCTCCGGTGGGCAGGCCCGCCTCGCGCAGCGCTAGGGAGCGTACCATTTTGGTGTGGCGCTGCTCGAGTTCCTCGAGGCGGATCACGAGGTAGAAGACGACGAAGAAGAGAATTCCGAGGAATGTGACGAGGACGGCGTTCTCCTGGTCGGCGATGCCTGTTGCGGTGGAGAGGTACGAGAGGATCCGCGGATACAGAGCGATCGCCGCAATCGCCCCCCAGAAGAGCGTCCAGAGACAGGCTTCCCAGATCGTCTTCTTCTGGCGGAACACGAGGTTCCAGGCGTACGCGAGTGCGAGGAGTGAGACGATCGGCGCCCCGATCTGGTAGGGTGTCAAGGCCATCATGAGAACAATACTCCTCATCAGCCCGTACTGGAAAGAAGAGCATCGGTGGATGGTGAGTTCCGTGAAGCTCGCGGAGCTTTGGCAGCGCCTAGGATACAGGGTGATTGTCGCGTGCATGGGGTCAACGAGCGGGGTGGAGCGTGCAAGCAACACTCTCACGATTCACCGCCGGAAGGATTTTTTTCTTCCCGATCCTTGGAACTACGGGATTGCACCAGGGTTTGCGGGATATGTCCTTGGCTTAGTGGAATCTGAGAGGCCTGACCTCATCGTGTGCAACAAGCTCCTGTTCTGGACGTCGCTCGTCGTTGTCGCACTGCGGCTCCGAAGGTACAGAGTTCTCCTCCTCACCGATGCGTTCGTTGGGATGACCTGGCAACCGCGAGATCTCTTGCCACGCATCATCATGTCGCTTGGTGCATGGACGGTGGGGTGGATGGTCCTCCTCTGCGCGTATCGCATCGTCACGTTTCACCCGCAGCCCCCACAACTTCTCCGGCGACTAGGCATTGCAGGGAAGACGCAAGTGATTCCGACGGGAATTGATCTCACTCGTTACATGCTCAAATCCCAATCCCCAATCCCTAATCCCCAGGTCACGATCACCTACATCGGTCGTCTCGAGTCGGTGAAAGGAGTCGATGATTTCCTTGCCGCAGCCGTTCCCCTCAAGAAGCACTACCCGCATATACAGGTGCAGGTTGTGGGCTGGTATAAGCGTGATCATCCTCTCGTGCGACAGTACGAGGGTGAGGTTGTGTTCACAGGGTTGCGGGAGGACATTCCGGAGATTCTCCGCAAAACAGATATCTTCGTCCTCCCAAGTTACAGCGAAGGCCTTAGCAATGCCCTGATGGAGGCGATGGCGAGTGGCTGCGCATGCATTGCGAGTGAAGTCGGCGGGAACTGCTACCTCATCCAGAATGGTGTGTCAGGGTTCCTCTTCCCGTCCGGAGATCGAGAGGCACTCAAGGCGCACATTCGCCGCCTCCTCGACGATCCCGCGAAGCGCCGTATGCTTGGAGAGAATGCCCGCAAGCGCATTGAAGAGAAGTTCTCGTGGGAAGTTGTCGGCAGGGAGTACGAGAAGTTGTTTCGGGAACTGCTCGGCACATGAAACCGAAGGTCGTCATCCTCTCGGCATTTCTTACACCCTTCCGGAGTGGTGCGGAAGCGTGTGCAGAAGAAGTGCCATTAGTACTTAGGGACCAGTTTGATTTCACGATCATCACTGCACGGGTGAAGCGCCATCTTCCGAAGCGTGATCTCCTGCAGGGGAAAATCCCGGTGATCCGCATCGGCCTCGGTTGTTCAATCGACAAGTGGCTCTACCCCTTCCTCGCGCCATTCGTCGTACGGCGACTTAAGCCGCAGATCATCCACGCGGTCCTTGAGACATTCGCTGGCCTCGCGCTGCACTTCTGTCGCTTTGTCTGTCCCTCTGCGAAGCGGGTACTCACACTCCAAACGACGAACCGAAGCTTTCTGAAGGGGATCATTGTTCGCTCGCCGCGTGCTGTGACCGCGATCAGTCGGGCGCTCGCCGATGTCGCGCGCTCGCTTGGCCGAGGCAATGTTACTGTAATTCCGAATGGCATTGATCGGAAGGCGATTCAAACTGCGTGTGAGCGGAAGGTCAAAGTCCCCGGGCGCGTCCTCTTCGTCGGTCGCCTCGAGTCTCACAAAGGAGTCGACACACTCCTGGATGCCTTCGCGCAGATTACTCTCCATCTTCCTCACGCAAATTTGCGCATTGTGGGGGATGGCTCGCTTCGCTCAACGCTCAAAGCGCGAAGTGTGCAGCGTGGTTTGGGTGATCGCGTGGTCTTTGTTGGCTTCGTTTCTGTTCCGAGGGTCTACGACGAGTTTGCCCAAGCAGAGGTTTTCTGCGGGCTTTCGCGGAGCGAAGCCCTCGGGAACGTCTTCCTCGAGGCCCAAGCCGCAGGGTGTGCAGTCATTGGCACGCGCGTTGGAGGAATTCCAGAGATCATCGAGGACGGTCACACAGGATTCCTCGTTCCACATAGTGACCCCGCTGCAGCAGCGGAAGTGTTGCAAAAATTAATAACAGACGCGGAGCTCCGGCAGCGGCTCGCAGAGGAGGGGAGGCAAAATGCTGAGCAGTATGATTGGCTGTTTCTCAGTGAGCAGTACAAGCTGATCTACCAGTCATGATAGAGGGGGCTTGTCTCACAAATCGTTCAGTATCAGAATAGTGACATGGGAGCTCAGCTCACATTTCCTGAATGGGATCTGCTCACTCAAGAGGCCGAGCTGGCACTCGCCCAAAAGCTCGATGTGCCCGTTGATCGGGTAATGAGCGAGGTCAAGAGGCGGCTTACTCCGGCAGAGGGTCGGCATGGTCGCTCTCTTCGAGAAGCCAACCATGTCTACCAGGCGATCCAGAGCATCGAAGACCCTGAGCTTCGAGAAGAGAATAGGGAGAAATTTTGGAGGGTGTTTTTTGCGCTTGGTGGAGACTGATTGAATGGACGTAACTAAGAGGAGAGAGTACACTTCGCTCTCACAAGTTCTGCGGCGTGGAAGAGGCTCTCAAAGGTGCCCGCATCAATCCATTCCTGTGCGAGGATCGTGGCGTTGAGCCCACCTTTCGAGAGGAACCACTTCGATACATCGGTGATCTCGAGTTCGCCGCGGGACGAGGGCTTGAGGTTTCGTATGACCTCAAAGCAGTGTGCGTCGTAGAGGTAGCAGCCCGTGACGGCGTAGCGAGATGTCGGCTGCTTGGGTTTCTCTTCGAGAGAAACGACGCGCTGGCCATTAAACTCTGCGACACCGAACCGCTCAGGGTCCGGAACTTCTTTGAGGAAGAGGTGAGCGCCACTCCTGAAGGAGCGAATCATCGGCGTGAGGTCATCGAAGTACACATTGTCGCCAAGGATCGCACAGACAGGATCGCTGTCTGCGAACTCCTCTGCGAGCCCCAGTGCTTGTGCGATTCCCTCAGGCCGTTCCTGCACCTTAAATGTGAACTCGCATCCGAAGCGCGAGCCTGATCCTAAGAAGTTTGTCATCTGGTCGATGTGTTCTGGTCCTGTGATCACCGCAATCTCGCGGATACCGGCATTGAGGAGCACCTGGAGGGGATAGAGAACGAGAGGTTTGTCGTAGACAGGGAGCAGGCTCTTATTTGTGATCTCCGTGAGGGGCTTGAGCCTCGTCCCTGTGCCACCGCAGATGAGAACGCCCTTCATGGGATCCCGAGTGTACTCTAGAATGCGCCTCTATGAACATCCTGGTGACAGGCGGCTGCGGATTCATTGGTTCGCACTTCGTACTGCGGCATCGCGCGAAGCACCCCGAGGACACGATCGTTGTGCTCGATAAGCTCACGTACGCCGCGGACCGATCGCTCCTCGCTCCGATCGAGCAGGATATCGTCTTTTTCAAAGGAGACATCACGGAAGCCTCAATCGTCAGCCATCTCGTCGATGACCATGCGGTCGATGCGATCGTGAACTTCGCCGCTGAAACGCACGTGGATCGTTCGATCGAAAATCCCATCCCCTTCATTCACACAAATATTCTCGGCGTGCAGAGCCTCATCGAGGTGTGCAAGCTCCATCCGACGCTTCGGTTTCTGCACATTTCAACGGATGAGGTCTATGGAGATATCGACGATGATGACCCTCCCCGGACAGTTGCGAGCTGCCTCATTCCAAGTTCCCCCTATGCGGCGAGTAAAGCGGCGGGCGATCTTCTGATCATTGCCGCGATGCGGACGTACGGCATCAAAGCATGCATCACACGCTGCACGAATAACTACGGTCCGCATCAGGCGCTCGAGAAATTTATTCCGACTGTGTTCCGCCATGCGCTCAAGGATGAACCAGTTCCGGTGTATGGTGAAGGGAAGAACAAGCGCGACTGGCTCTATGTCACGGATCACTGCGATGCCCTCGAACTTTTACTTCACACAAGTTGGGCATTCAACGACCCGGTGATCAAGAGCGGTCACCTGTTCAATATCTCTGCGAACGACGAGCGCCAAAACATCGCTGTTGCAACAATGATCCTCGATCTCCTGGGGAAGCCCCGTAGCCTGATTTCCTTTGTCAAGGATCGCCCCGGCCACGATTGGCGTTATGCTCTCGACTCTTCCCTCATCCGGAAACTCGGCTGGAAGCCGACGGTGAGCTTTATGGATGGCCTACAGAATACCGTCGAGTGGTACAAGAAGCGGCTGGAAGTAAGGCGGTAGAATGGGCCCCCATGCGTGTAGTCCTCGCGACGGGCATTTATCCTCCGGATATCGGCGGGCCAGCAACGTACGTGCGGGCATTAGCGGAGGAGCTTGAAAAGCGGGGGATCGAGGTAACCGTCGTAACGTATAGCTCCAAATCCCTAATCCCCAAGCCCCAAGCC
>Ga0213870_1000109_pt1 | contig 41043 bp, 64 predicted proteins | sample WICALVC2017_Meta_FD_160119 | JGI IMG/M metagenome (GOLD analysis project Ga0213870, IMG submission 160119) | Freshwater microbial communities from subterranean cave lake in Wind Cave National Park, South Dakota, United States - WICALVC2017 | ecosystem: Environmental > Aquatic > Deep subsurface >...
GATTATGTGTCTGTCCACAACAGGTAGGTGATATGGCTCCTCTGGGTCACAGATAGTCATCCAGAATGGTACTACCTTGGGGCCAGACAGGTGCCACCCGATAGGCTCCCCTTCTATCATTGCCATTGCCTTCACCTTGTTCGTATTGAAGGTGGTCAGGCGAGCACTCCATCCTTCCCACGCCAGCGCCCTTGCCTGGGTTATGTTGGTCTCCCATGACGTAGCTGGTGAAATCACCGCGACGATTGCAGCGAATCGTCTCGGCTCGACCCCACACTCTGCTGCCGCTTCCCAGACCTGGTTGTGTGCCCTCATATACCAGGCCAAGCCTTCCCAGACCTGGAACGATGTGGCCTGGCGAATAACCTTCCAGAGATTAGCTTTTATATCTGGTTCCACTTTTCACCCCCAAAATTCAAAGTGAGACCAGCTTATCAGGTATTTTTGTGCTTGTCAAGACCCTGTTTTGTGAGAGAAGACTACTATTATGTACCTCTACATGTTGTGGTTTTGTGGTATTGGCCTTCGACTGCCGAGGGCATATACTGAATGGATACATATTGTAGGAGTACAATATGTATGGATACATATTGTACTGGTACATATTGGCCCACTACATATTGAGTACCTACATATTGTACCCATACAATATCACCGACGGAATCCGTAAGAAACTCGTCAAAATTGGTGGTAAAGTGGTATTGACAAGTGCCTCAGATAGGTTTACCATATCTAGCAACAACCGAATAAAAGCCGAGCGAAAAGGCAAACAGGTCAGGAAAATCTAAATCCTGACCAAAAGGATGGACGGATAGGCAATCCAGAGATAAAGGCGATGAGGCAATGATATGACGAGGTATACCATAATCTGCACAGAGTGCGGAAGATACGCTGTAGTAAAACCCCCGTTGTCTTTAGTTTGCTTACCTTGCAAGGTAGGTAAGCTATCCGATGCGGAGTTTGTGGCACTAGCAAAAAAAGCATCAACGCCTTGGGAAAGAGATAGGTTAATGGATGCCAAGCTAGTGTATGAGGGGAAACTATGAATTATACGGACGGAAAATGTAGAAACTGTGGGATGTTCTTTCGGCACCTATCTGGTGCCCCCTGGTTATGCATCCCATGCCGAGTAGGAAGATTGAGTAATGAAGAGTTCCAAGTACGACTCTTTCTCTCTACGCCGGAAATTGCTAAAGAATTAACGGATGCACGACGGCAGTATTTTGAATCACGAGAGGCGCAAAGTGGATAAACAGACTTTAACCTTCACCTTCGAGAAAGAAACCAAAAACACAATCCGCTACCAGGAACAGACCGATGGGAAGCCACCGGCCATCGGCAGTCTGTACGTCCAGAAGTGGGCGTTAGGAAACCCAGTTCCAGAAATCCTGCAAGTTGTGGTGTTCGGGACACCAACAGTCCCTGAGGTAACTGAGGCTGTAGAGTTTGCAGGTGGTGGGCTACCATCTGCACCGACACCAGATTCAGCATTGTCTGAGCCTTCAGCCCCGTTACCTAAGCGGGCGAAGGGGTAAGGTATGCTTGCACTGGCGATGATAGCTGGACTTGTGGCAGTGGCGTCAATGATGTCACTCCCTGATAGTCTAGCGGTGGGCGCACTAGCGGGACTATTGTTGGTACGCCTACTACGAATAACATAGCCAACGGCTCCGATATAGGCTCGTGGCAAGTCTAATGCCAGTGTCGCCATAAAACCAAAACACTGGCATAGGGAGAAATATGTTTGCAGAGAGAGTTAAAGCTGCGCTTGCTCAGTTTCCAGCCGAGTTTACCTGGGAGAGTTGCTATGGGATGGAGTATCTCTACGTAGAGATAGGGGAAAGACGTAAGGAAGTCTTCGTCCTAACACCCCATGAGGTGTTAGGAGAAGACCGACGCAGTCTCACGCCTTACCAGGCATACCTGGAACTGGAAAAAGCTAAGAATGACTTGGCCTACTTCCAAGCTAGCTTGGAAGACTGGTTAGCAGAGTTTGAGTATCTGGTAGAGTGCGCTAAGTCTGACTAGGCAATAGGTCAGTCCAACTTGCGACTGGACTGACCTATCCGCTTGTCTAGCGTAGTTGAGACAAGGTATCAAGTGCAAGTAAGTGTACAATTACCTGGAAGTAAGTGAGTGTTCACTTACTTGCTGGTAAGTGAACGTTTACTTACAAGTTGGTAAGTAATGGCTTACTTACTTGTTGGTAAGTGAGTGCTTACTTACCAGCATGTCGGGGGGCGTACAATCTTGTACGAAAGTGTACGAAGTTGTACAGACGTTCCCCCCTCGCGCTCTGATTCAGAGCGCACATTCTGTTACGCTCTTTTCGTATTAAATTTTAGGTTTTAATAGACTAAAAACGCAACTCACCTCAAGTTGCCTAGAGCATGGGGTAGGTGGGCTTGTCCTCAGCCCTTCAGTCTTGAAGTGCTTGTTGCGGAGATAACATGCGAAAGGGTACATACTATATATAGTATGTACCCATTTCAAATAATGCAAGGTCTTCGCAAGGCTAGAGATGGGGTACTCGTAGGGTGTACGAAGGAAAAGGGGGGATGTTCGCAGGATTGCTCGCACCGATGCTTTGCGAGCATATTTGCGGGGGAGTTAATTGGGTGGTTAGCCGCATATCAGGGTGACTACAGTAATACCAAACAATACCCCCACCAGAGCTGTAATAATCATACACACCACAAAGCATCCACGCCCAAGTTTTTGCCAAAGTCTGTGTTTCTTAACCATGATAAACATCATTGCCTCCTTCATGCCGTGAGACTTTTGATAAGCAGAAACAGCAGCAACATTGCGAACAGTCCACCAAATATTACCAGCCCTATGATACACCCAAACAAAAACGGGTCTCTGTTATTCTCGTACATTACTCTCCTCCTTCTACCAGTGCGGCCAGGCTAATCGGATATGCAAACTGGGCCAGCCTCCACACCGCATATGCATACTCCCTTATCTCGGCTTGTGCTTTGTCGGCTAGGCGCTCGTTGAGGAAGTGTGCCACAGCCGCCAGGCTTGCCGTCCAGCGCCAGGTCAAGTAGAGGCTATAGGCGGGCAGGAACAGCCTGGCCTGCTCCGGCGCAATAACCTTGATTGCAGAGTGGTAGAGCCGAAGGCCCTCCTCAATGTATTGGACTAGGGCATCCATCCATCTGTCCTCGCAATCCACAGGCTCCTCTCCGCTTCCCTGTTTCCTGTTAGCTGGGGGGCTTCTCCACTTGCTGGGAATGTAAAACTCTGGCTCGCTAGTCACGTATCGCCTGCTACTCTCATTGCGGGCGTACATCGGGTCATCAAACCCTGCATCATCGGTGTGGGTACTGCCGACCCGATACTTGAACCATTGTCGTGCCACCATGAGCGGTGCCTTCACCTCAAATGAGAGGATAGCGTGGCGGAATGGGGATGTCTCATATCGCCCAGCCAGGAAACGTATCAGCCTCACATCCTTGTCCGTTAGCTCATACGACTCCTTAAGGAACGACACCCTTGCTGCGTTCACTACTGTCAGGTCGTTTTGCTCCAGCCGCTCGACTAGCGCATCATGCGACCCACCCTCACTAATAATCTGGTACGCCTCACCCATTGCCCAGGGCATCCATGTCACCAGTCTCACGTACCCCTTGTCCAGACACCTTATCTTTAGCTCCGTGTGTTCTTTCTTTTTCAACATGGTTTCAATTTTATCACACCCCACTTCTCCCTGTCAACCGTGCTATAATAGTACCATGCCAAACGACCTAGCGAAAAGGCCAGTAGGCCGACCACCCACTGTCCAGGCTCAGGCCCTCGCATACGAAAAGACAGCTCGTCAAATACAGGCAGCAGTAAGGGGGGCGCTTGGCACGATAGCAGAACGTTACCCAGACCTCCTAGACAAAGCCTTCGAGATTGCGCTGGGCGGAGACCGCTCCATGCTCAAGTTTCTAATCGAGCTGCCGACCCGATTCATGCCAGAGATGGCAGACGAGGACTCCCCATTTGCCAAGTTGGTTGAGCGAGTTACTCTCAGCCGCACCAGGACTGCTATACTCCCGCAGGCCCCAGATGAGGAGCAGGCGTGAAGGTAGTGTGGCAGGACATCGCCTCTGAGGTACTTGGCACCCTTGGCATCACCCTGTCTGTGGAGCAAGCTGCTGCTTTCTGGTCTCCTGCACGTATTACACTTATTGGTGGGGGGGAAAGGGGTGGCAAGACCTTCATCTCCAGCCTCAAGGCCCTATGCTACTCCATTGCACTTAGCCTGACCGGACAGCTACCAGAAGTGCTAGTATGGTTTGTGGGGGCAGAGTATAAGGATGCACGGGCATCCTGGGAATCACCAGACCAACTTATCTCGTGGCTTCGTAAACTCGGTATGTTTAGCAGAGATACATTATCGATGCCCCAGGCCCGTGATGAGCCATGCTACCTCATTACCCGTGCGATTACTATGCCGGACGGCAGGCGAGTCACCCCCATCCGCTTCGAGACTGTCAGTGGGCATGACCCCAGGGACATTGGGCGAGTCGAGCCGCACGTCATAAGCGGGGAGGAGCTGGGCCGCTGGCCCAAGGAACTTTGGGACAGATGTTATGGGAGGCTGGCTGCAAACTATGGTACTGCAATTGGTGTTTTTTCTGGCTCCTTCGAGTCTGACCAGCAGATGTTCGCTGAACTATTTGATATGGGTGCAGGCCCCAACACCCACGACATCCAATCCTTCCCCATGCCTAGCTGGGCAAATCGCCAGAGGTATCCGGCAGGCCGACATGACCCCGCCATCGCTGACCTAGAATCAAGTATGTCACCCGAACGTTTCATGGAAAGGCATGGTGGGAGGCCCGCTCCTCCCACCGACAGCGTGTTCCCAGAGTTTCGTACCATCCTGCATGTGAGGCAGTGTGACATGGTGATGGGGGAGCCAGTCTACCTCGCCATCGACCCAGCAAAGTACGTCTATGCGGTGGAGTTTGTGCAGCCAGTAGGGGGAGAAGTCCATGTCCTCGACGAAGTATACCTTTACCAAACTACACACGAGCAAGTCATTGCTGAAACGGTTAACCGTCCGTTGTGGCGATACGTGACTGGTGGAGTGATTGATTGTGCGGGGGAGCGCCACCCATTCGGTCTTATGAGTGCAGCGGAGGCATGGCGTCGTGACACCGGCCTCACCCTCTCCTCCCAATACCTAAAACTTGACCAAACGATAGAGCGTGTGCGAAGTACACTCAGCATCTCCCCCATCACCCATCGGCCTCGTCTCGCCATCGCCCCGACCTGCCGTGGCATGATAGCTGAGTTTGGTGGGGGGCCGTCCCCCATCCCTCGTGGTGGGAGGTGGCGTATGCAAGGGAAGACCCCTCGCACCGACAATTGCGATGCGGTGAAGGCACTAGGCTATCTACTCAGCCATCTCTACGGCACTCTGCGTCTCGACTTTCTCCCCGAACCAACTGAGCCAGTCACATACCTAACTCAGCGGCCCATGTCCCACCGCCAGGCCAACTATCGGAGCAAACCTTGAAACCAGATAATCTCACCGACCTCTGGATACAGACAAAGCGGTACTACGAAGGCATGTACGGCGCAATGCACCGAGCCAATCGTCTCTACAACCGTGAGTTCAGTGGACTCATTGAGGTGCCCGCAGGTGTCACAATCCACGAAAGTAGCACACCTACCCTAATCGTAGACTCACTGCGTGACCAGATAAGGGTGGACGAGCCAAAAGTCACATTCGACCCCCGTGGCACCAGCATCAAGGCCAGGAAGCACAAAAACCTCATGGAGCTGTGGGGTCAGCATATAATGGAAGGGCTAGCCCTCCACTCCATAGTTGACCCGATTGGACAAGCAGTGTTTGACCTGCTTTTGCGAGGCGCTGCCTGCATTAAGTGTGTGGTGGATAATGACCTAGTGCCTGTACCACCTATTTCTGTCGACTACAGCACAAGAGTAAGTTATCTTACCGCCCTAGACGAGTATGAGACTAGACTGGCTAGATATTGGCCCTGGGTATGCAAGGCAGTTGACCCACTGAATATCGCACTTGCCCCTGGTAGCCGGAGACCCCCCCAATTCGTCATCGAAAGACAGGTACGGCGGGCTGGTCAAATTGCCGATGACTATAGCTGGGCTGACCCACGCCGCCGTCACCCCGACTACTCGCCGATGCGGGAAGTGGAGTGGCTAGAATACTGGGACGCAGATAGTTATGTGGTAGAGGTGGATGGGGTACGCATTATTGACCGGCCCAACCCATACGGCCTCCCATCCTACATCTACAGCTATAGTGGGATGGGCCGTGCCGATGCGGATGGAGACCCAGTCCATCTCGCCATAAGCATACTGAGTACGGTGGCAGGGGAGCTAGAGGAAGAGGTACGCATTAAGACCGCACAGGCCGCACAGTGGCTTTATTATGTGTTTCCCATTTTGCTGACCCGTGGACTTCCTGCCACAGTACGCCAGCAAATGATGAGTGGGCCAGGTGCAATAATTCAGGTATCGGAAGGGATGGCTGAAAGGCCCCAGTGGTTAGAGGTGCCTCCCCCTACTCCCTCCATGAACGAGTTTCTCCGTGCGATACAGCAGTCCATATTTCGCAAGGTCAGTCCCGCACTTCTCGAACGGCCTACCGGCGTAGACTATGGAATACACCAGGCACTACTAATCGGACAGGCACTCAAGGTTATCACACCAATACGTACCGCACTTGACCGGATGGGCACTGACCTAATCAACCTAATGGCAAAACAAATGTCAACCATGCACATGCGAATGACTGTCATGGGCACAACTGAGAAGGGTGAACGAGAGTACACGGTTGGCCCAGAAGACTTCACCAACCTTAACTTCCACGTCACCTACGAGGCAACCGACCCAGCAGAGAATGACCGACGCATGCTCACTGGGCTGAGTGTGCTGAGAGTGCCAGGACTTATGAGTCGTGAAACCTGGCGAGACCGATTCGCCAAGGCAGTCATTCCAGACCCAGAAGCGGAAGAAGCGAAAATACTAGCCGAGCAAGCCATAGACCAATTTGTCGCCAGCGGCGGCCTTCTCCAACTCATCCAGCAGCAAGTGGGGGAGGAGCAGGTGGCGCAGGCCCAGGGCCAGGTCGGTGAGAGGCTAAGGGCTGGTGCGGAGCAAGAGTTGAGTCGTGGGCAAGCACTCACCGCAGAGGCAGGCATCCCCGAAGAATTGACTGAGGCGGGAGCAGTCACCGCAGAAGGCGCACTTGCCCAGGCAGGCATCGCAGCAGCAGAAGGACAGCGAGGAATCTAATGCCAGTAAGTTCAAGGAAAGCGTTCCGACTATTCAAAGGTATTGCAGAAGGGACGATAAAAAAGAAGGGTATCACACCCAGCAAGGCAAAGGAAATGATTACAGGGAAAAAGAAGAGGAAGCGCACCTACAAATGAAAGAAGATATAACTCGCCAGGCTATGAAACAAGCAGCCCACCACATTCTTGCCGCAGCAGCACTCCTACGGGTCAAGATTCCGTTTGGCCCAACCCACGTACAATTAACACCAGCAGAGCTTCGACATGCGTGGGGACAGGCTGCACCAAATGCCCGTACCCGTCTGCTCGAAGAGCTGGGTTATGAGAAGCTACTTGAGGTGTTAGGAAGACAAAATGGCCCGCCTACCTACTAAACCAGTCGCCCGCACGATTACCATACCTGCTGCTGAAATGCTGCGTGCGATAGACAAACGACTCCAATCGCTAGTCCGCCAGCCAGACGCAACTACGCCAGGTTCCCAGGCCAGCACCGAGATAGCACAGTTGCTAAGGGCGGAACTCGCATGGGAAGGCACACTACGGCCAGGCAACCCACGTCCACTTGCCATAGGCGACACGGCCAACTCCACTGTAACGTCCCAGCCATCACTCATTTCTCCTGCTGCTATAGCTGAGTTTGAGCAACGGGCCGCCGCACTCGATGCGCTACTAGCCGCTTCAAGAGAAGGACAAATTGACCTGAGCAAGTACCAGGGAAATATCCGTCTGTCCGGTGCAACCGACACTCCAGATATAAGTATTGGTGGTAAGAGGACTGGACTTACCCTACGCCGTCAACCTTACGGTGAAGGAGATGCTGGAAAAGTTAGCCGCAGAGGTTATACCCAGTCAACGGGGCCAATAACTGGTAAGGTAGGGGCGTACCAGGTCAGTGGCACGACTACGCCTGTAGCAACAGGGCAATTAGTACCACCACCAATTCCAACGCCACCCAAACCTTCCGCAACGCCACCAACGCCCAGGACGCCGCCACCTTCCACAACGCCGCCCTGGACGATGACGACGACGGCCATATCTACGTCAGACATTCCAACCTACGATATGTTGAGGAGTTATGGGGTAGACGAGCAAACTGCTAGGCACTTAGCCAAGAATATGACACCAGAAAGGGCCGAAGAGTGGGCTATAGAATCAGGTTATTTAGGTTATGCTGGGGAAGGTCAACTTACTTCCAGCTCCTTCAATAAAACACCACCACTCGCTGAGTTAAAGGCGATATTGGATGCGGCAATGCAATCCATTGAGCGTGGCCTACAGCTCGACGACCCCGAAATGCAACAGCGGCTCCAGCCTCTAGCCGACAGCCTTGGTATTCATCTCAATCTTATGCTCGCCCTGATTGGAGACCAGCCCGACCTATTTGCTGAGTATATCACCCGTGCAGTCGAGTTTGCAAACAGGGAAGGACTTCAGCTCGCAGCGGTGTTGGAAGGACAGGCCATCCAGCGAGAAATAAGTGAGGCACGTACTGAGGATGCACGCCTTGACCGAATAGCGAGACGTGAGGAGTTTTTAGCAAAGTTTGACCTGGACGAACAGATATTTTCCACCCAAATAGAGCAATTCAACACCTCACTGGCTGAAAATATCAGGCAGTACGAAAAAACCTTTACAGAGAATGTGCGCCAATTCGAGGTGTCTGCTGGTTTCGAGGAGCGAAGACTAGACATTAGTGAGGCGGAGGAGGCCCGCAGCCGCTTCGCCTTCGAGCAGCGTACTCTCCCCATCAACCCCACCACCATCGCTAGTCACAACTCGCTCTTGAGTCGCTATTTCTCCTGGCCTGGCCTGACTAGCGACCCTGACCAGCAGGTAGAGTGGGCCTACAACATCCTACGGCTTGCTCCACCTCCCCCTCCCCCTGGTTTCAGTGTAGACCAATTCGGCAATTACACTCAGGTGCAGGGTGTGCGTGACCCAGCCCTCGAAGACCTAATCCTCCGTCAACAAGTAGCGGTACAGCAATATGCGGTTCATAGGCAGCTCGCCGAGGCAATTGTAGCAGATGATAGACAATATCGGCTCGGCCAGCGAGAGTTGGAAGCTACACGAACTCAACTTCAGGCCGACCTTGCCACCAACCGTATTGACTCTGCCTTGGAACTCCAAATACGTGAGCACGAACTGCGCCAGCGTCAAGACGAAATACAAAATAAGCAGTGGTCGTTTAGTGTACTAGCCCTACTCCTGGCCAACCCACAAGCCTATAGTGTAGCAACAGAGCAAGGTATGCTTCCCATGATTCAACAGATAACAGGGCTAGACATCCCCCCGTTTGTCGGGTCTGGCATGGCTCCCCTTGACTTCCGACCCACATTCACCCGCCGAGGTAGAAGATGATGCGCCTCCCCCCACTTCCAGCCGACATACTTCGACCCGACCCACAGCCCAAGCTTGATGCGCTAATGGAGCTGGGAGACGACCCTGACCTGTCTCCCAAAGACGCACTCTACCGCTTCATCAAGAAACCGAGCTTCAGGCGTGCCGAGGCATTTGGGAAGGCCTGGTTAGCCCGCATCACTTCACCCATTGGTCAGCAAGCCCGTGGAAGCTTGGAGGACATAGCTGACCTGGCCCGCCCGCTCAACCTCGTACCTGAGTTTCTAGCTGGAGTGATGGAGCTGAATAGGCGTGCCCCCTACCCTCAGCTAGTCCAACCCCCTCGCTTCTGGAACGACACTCAAAGCGAGAAGAGTGCTCAGGTCGTGCGCTCCTTGTTTCGTGGGCAGGTTGGCCCTGCCGAGGCATACCAACTGCTGACTGAGGGGTACGAGAAGCGCCCCATCTACCAGCAACTAGTTTATGGAGTAATCGACCCAACCAATCTCGTTCCGCTCACCCTGCCAGGCAAGGTTATTGGGAAACTGACCACCACTGCTGGACGGCTCTTCCGTCCACTCAAGCCTAATACCAGGTATGCCTTTGGCCCCCAGCGCATTGACAGCGACGGCTTGTTTGCCACGCCGAAGGGCTGGGAAAGTGTGGAGGGTAGGCCCAAGGACGTTGCCCCCCGTCTTGGGCCTATCGGCGCTAGTGGTGGGAAGTCTGGTATCCTACGTGAGCTAGACTATGCGTTAAAGGGGAAGATAATTAACCCAGATACCCACTCCCTTACCACTGAGTGGGTCAGGCTTATACCCGACAAGTACCTTGCCCGTTTCAGGGTGGCGTTCCCAGAAACTTTAGACCCAGGAACGTTTGGTCGCTATTACGCAGATGTCAACCCGCTTGCAGTGGTGTCGGAAGCGGTAGTAAGGGCCAGGCCAGACCTCGCCCCCCGTACAATTATCCATGAAATATCCCACCACCTATCTCGCTTCATCCCCGAAGAAGATGTGATTGCGCTAAGAGAACAGTGGGCTAAAGACGTGGCCGACCACGGTATACGCCTGGTCAATGAAGCGAAAAGTGGTAAGCTGGTTGCTGCCGAGGGTATGGAAAGATTGATGCAGCTTTATCGGTTTACTGAACCATTTAATGAGTGGGTGGCTGAAGTGCTTACAGACAAAGCACTTGTATCCACTATTGCCCAACTGCCTGAATACAAGCCCTTCTTTCAGCAGATAATAGATATTATACGCCCACTCGCTATGGCAATGTATAACAGGTTAATGCGTACCGGAGAGGCCGACGCTGCCCAGAACGTATACGATTCCTTGCTGGCTGGGAAGTACCCAGATATACTAAGGCCAACTACACCATCAAGTGCGCTTGTCCAGCCCAACAGTGAGTTCCGGTTTGGTGGAGAGGTATTCCGTACTGGTAAAAGGGGTGAGTGGACTGGCCCACAACCTGGCATCCCCAATGTACGCCGAATGATACATGGGGAAATTCCTGCCACGGGCAAGCTAGCCTTTATTGAGCGGCTTGCCCTGGAAATGCGTAAGGGCAATATCGACCCAGACACCAGAGAGCTTGTAGGTGAATGGGTAAGCCTTGTCCCAGCCAAGTATTTAAGGAACCTAGCCACCTCGTTTCCCCAGGTAATACGACGAAAAGAACCAACAGCCGGTCTCTATACCACAGATGTAGGTGTATCACCTGCATTAGTCCAGTACGCAGCAAGGTTTTTAGCGGCTAGTCCAGAGTTTGCAAATCGTACCCTGATTCACGAGGTTATGCACCATCTCAGCCGGTTTGTGCCCAAGAAGCAGGTTGATGCAATGCAGGCCCAGTGGCAAAAAGACCTGGCTGACAATGGCAAAAGGGTGATTGATGAGGCAAATAGGCTCAAAGGCCAGGTACGCTTCCTGACAAAAGAGGAAGAAGAGGCTGTAGAGCTTGCTTACCGATATGAGGGGGGTTTTGTTGAGTGGATAGCCGAGGTGCTGACTGACAATGCTCTCGCTGCAATGATTATTGGGGAGATGCCAGGTTACAAACCCATATTTGCTAGGATTATAGATTTGGTGCGTCGCCTCGGCATGGGCATCTATAATTTTCTGTTGCGTCGCAACCCAAATGCTGCTGCCAAAGTCTACCGTGAGCTTATTGCGGGAGAGTACCCAGCCATAGCAGGCCCGATACCAGGCATCGACCTTGGTGTACCTACCCCATTCGCACCAGGACAGTTGGCCCGCTCCATCCCTGTCGAGCCAGACATTCAGGACATCCTTACCAACTCCATCCACTCCGCCCCTACATTCAAGCGCATATTTGACTGGCTAGGTGGCATGGGAGTTGTGAGGATTGGCCCCCGCACCCCTCTTCACCCCAGGCAACGCAACCTCGCTGGTCTGTTGACTGGGAAGGTCAGTATCGAGCTTGACTCAAGACGCCTATTTGAGCCGCTAGTGGACTTTGCGTTTGGGCGGGGTGTACTAGGTAGGCCAATCAAGAGGCTGGCCCAGGCCCTCCATCTCGCCTACAGCATTAGTCATGGACATGCCCGCCTGCTCCGCCTTAGCCTGGAGAGAGAGGCAGAACCCTTCCTCTCTCTCATCGGCGACGATGGACTAGTTAATGTGCGTGTGCTCTCACCCACCAGCCGAATCACAAGTAGGTGGCAGGCGGGATGGCAAGGTGTCGTATCTATAGACGACCTGGCCCGCAGCCCTGGCGTCCTCCTCGAACTTAACCGTCAACAGCTAGTCCAGCATTATGACTTCGGCCCCAATCAAGGCGCAGTCCTTGACGCAATAGAGCGGCTACAGGATGCAGCAAATCAGATAATTACCCGTGTCGAGACTAGGACTGGCCAGACCTGGCTGCAACTAACAGGACATCAGAAGCAGCATTACTTTCCTCGCCTGGTTGAGTCGCTTGCCGATACGTTTATACGGGGTAGAGAAGCTAGTCCCATCCCCATCCTCGACTATCAAAAACAGTTTGGTGCGGGAACTGGGGCGATGCGTGACCGTGAAATCCACGACTCGATTGAAGCGTGGATATACGATGTGCGCTACTTCAGCCCTATGGACGCACTCGAAGTATTCATGGCGAGTGCGTATCGGTTTGCCGTGGACAGCCAGGCCGATGCGGTGCTAGCCCCCTTAGCAGTCAAAAACACTGCCCAGTCTGCATCAAAGCACTTCGACGACATGACGCTCTATAACCAAGCAATCAATCAGCGAATAGCTGGAGCAAACTCGGCTGATATATTTGCCTCCTATCCTCAGTTTGCCAACGACCCATTGTTCCAGCGCATCGCAAACACTCCACCCACTCCCGATTTTTCCGCCCACATAAAGGGCCTGGTCGAGCTGGCACGTCAGCAAGTGGCCTACCTCAGTTCAATACGTCATAACACATTCGGCATGTCCAAACTCATCTTCGACGATGAGACGTATAAGGCTATTCGTACCACGCTAGAGGAGGAGAAACTACCATTCTACAACGCCCTGCACGGCGTAAGCAGTACCTCCAACCTAGCTAAGTTTGCAATGACCGGACTCGACCCCAGTATCCTTCTCATCCAGGCAGTCCCGCTCATGGTTACCAAGCCTGCCATATTTGCAAACGGTGCGCTAACCTGGTTTCGTAGCCTATTTGACTCACGCCTGGTTGACCAATTCCTCATCAATAATGCAGGGGAGGTGGAGGAGCTGTGGCGCTATGGTGGCGTACAACCTGGTGCGGACTGGAATGACTATCTTATCCGGCCTGGTCTAGTACAGAAAGTGGTGTCATGGCTTCCAGGTGCTCGTAATTTTGAGCGAGCCTACGCAGGCATGATGTTACAGGCACGAGTCCATCTCTGGGCATCCCTCAAACACCTCGCCAAGAACGAGTCCGACAAGTACGACATCGCCCAGTACATCAACAAAATTACTGGCTCCATTAACCCAGATGTGGCGGGAATGTCTCGCACCAACCGTATGATTGAAAATACGCTTGTGTCATTTGCGTATGGGTATAGGCGTGCTGTTGCGGCGCTCATACTCGACACGATGCAAGGTGGAATAAGGGGTAGTCTGGCCCGCACTACTATGATGCGACTCATGGCAGCAGGCTTACTTACTGCGGCGGCCTCCTGGATGTGGTTGAAGGAGAAGGATACACCCGAAGATATGCAGGAAGTGCTAGCCTATCTCAGTAGCCCAAAACTCATGTCATTCCGAGTGGGCGACCAGCACATTGGCTGGGGTACTGCCTTCACCTCCCTCTTCCGTGCCTCCATCAACATTACCCGCCAATCCATCGAGCACCCCGACAAACTCCTGACACTTGACCCACGAGATAACCAGTTTGTTCGGTTCTGGAGGAGTCAGGCCCCCCCTATTCCATCCTACATCATGGACGTGATAAGGGGGCGCAACTATATTGGTGAACGTCTCGCTGACGAGGACAACAACCTATGGACAAAAGAATTTGCGCTCCATACACTCAAGCGCCTCACCCCTATGGCAACCGAGTCGCTGTGGGAAGAAGGTTTCAGCCGTGGGTCATGGGTAACTTTTGTGGACTGGTTTGGACTTCGCAGCTTCCCAGTCAGCGAGTATGAGAGGCTGGCTGAGCTAAGGGCGGATGTACTGGCCCTGGACAATGCGCCACAGGTAGTTGCTTGGCGCAAGGCTAACCCAGAGGGGAAGTGGGCCGAGCTTCCCAAGCTCCTGCAAATCGACCTCACCAATCGCTATGCCACCCTTGACCAGCTAGACAGGAAGGTGGTTGCGGGTCGTGTCGAGACCGGCGACCAGGAACAACGGCTTCTAGGTGAGTTCCAGCAGGCTTTGCGTGCTCGTGACGACCAGATGCAGCCTTTTTATACTGGACTTGCCCAGGAGTGGACTAGTGGCACCATCGACTCCACCACCTTCCGTCAGCAGAAAAGCACACTAGACTCACAGCGTGCGGCGTTGACCGCCTCAATCTATCGTGACCCCAAGTTTACATCCACACGACTCTTTCTGGACGAGGCGGCAGAGAAACGGGCTGCTGAAGGAGACACCTTTATCCTCGACCTGGCCTATGACCGCTACCAGCGTGACGTGGCAAACAACCCAGTCATCCGACGGCCCAGTGGTATCCTCAACTCCTCTGTCTACAAGCGGCTGCTTAGTGATTTTCGTACCTTCTTTGGGGAAGAAACGTACAAGTATGTACGCTCCCGTCAGGCAGCTCAGCGCAACTTCCCTCCGCCCATCGCCTCGTTTGAGCTAGCACAGCAGGAATTGGAGCCGTACTGGGACTTGCATAACAAGGTACTCTCTCCAGGCGACGCCTTGACCTTCGAGGAGTACCAAAGCTCCCCCGACTACATGCAAGACTGGCTGCTGAAAGCAAAGCCACGCCTGCGCTATCTTATCCGCCGTATGTCCAGAGAACGGGACAAGTACAAGCGTGCCCATTCTGCCCATGACTGGCTGCTAGTCAAGTGGTATGGGCACTCCCCACGTTCCCCTGCCAACCGTCGTAGACTATTGCAACTCACCCCTAATCAAGCTATAATAAATATAAGCGGAACCACCGATAGGGAGCTAACGCAGTGAGCACCGAAACCATTCCCCTTGACGAGTACAAAAACTTACAACGCCAGAACGAAAAACTCCGCAAGGACTACGCACAGCTCCTCCAGGCCCATCTCGCCAATGAGGAGGTAAAGTCTGGCATGGAGAGAATAGAGAGGGGACTGGACGCATTTTTCGGTGCAGAAGTAGAGCACGGGTCACTAGACGACGCTAATGAGTTTAAGACCACAGTTGCCGAGCTACGGACTCGCCGAGTTACAGACAAGCAGGCCGCAGCAGCCCAGAAACAAATAGCCGAGGTGTTGGCCCAGGCTGACGTGGACTGGTCAGATAACCGTCTTGAAACGACCCGAACTCTCTGGGACTCAGGTTCCTATGACCAAGCCGTGGCAAGCGCACGAGCCGCCCTGACCAGCCCATCTTCTGAGGAGATGAACGCTAGGGTCGAGGCAGAAATACGGCGCAGGATGGGTGAGGTGGGAAAGGTGGATACTGGGGATGGTGGGGGAAGTGATTACACCCCTACCATTCCCGCAGACGTACTGAAGAAAAAGTTACAAGACCGCAACTTTGTCCGCCAGCATGGTAAGCAGGTCTGGGAAGATATAAAATCTGGCAAACTAAAGGTGTGAAATGCCGCTTACTGATACCGCAACTGTCAACGCAACCAACATCATCCCCGAAATATGGGGGATGAAAACCATCGACACACGAGAAGCATACCTGGTCATGCCTAACCTAATGGACAGGGACTACGAGAGTGAACTGAACTCTAGGTATGGTGGGGCTGGTGATAGTGTGCGTGTGTTTGGTGTGGACAACTTCGGTGCAGCCAACACCAAGACCATAGCCACAGACGCCACCCTCCTTACTACTGAAGGTGTATTCAATGCCGCCCTCAACATCCTGGTAGACCGGCACGCATACATGATGTTTGAGCTGGACTATGTGTTCGAGCTTCAAACACACATCCGAATGTTCGAGAAGCTAGCTAGCAAGGCTGGTTACGCTGTGGCTCTAGCAGTCGATGACACCTGCGCTGGTCTCATCGACGACTTCTCTCAGACAGTTGGTGCGCTTGGCACGCCCCTCTCTGATGAGAACGTGCGGGATGCAGTACGTCAGCTTAACGAAGCCTTCGCACCGGAAGAGAACCGCTACCTTCTCTGCTCCCCCAACCAGCAACTCGAATTTTACAACATAGACAAGTACGTGAACACCTTGTATAAGGAAGCCCTGGGGCAGTCCCTCGATACCCGAAAGTTCAAGGGCTACTTTGGCTCCCTCTACAACATGGACTGGTATATGAGCCAGAACGTTGAGGGAAGCACTGCCCTCGGCTTCGACAATGGCATGTGGCATAGAGAGGCCCTCGCCCTCATCATCCAGGACGACATGCGCTCCGCTGTCGAGTACAACATATTACAGGACTCCACTCGATTCGTTGTCCACGCAGTATATGGCACACTGGAGATGCGTGACAACCACGGCGTGTTTATGAGGGGTGCATAATGCCAGACTCCACTCGACTCAACAAACCTATGAAGCCACCCAAAGGAAGTGGGATTGCCCGCCCCACCAAGCGGCAGAAGATGGGCCGTGGCCTTCACATCGGACGACCAGGAGTATTTGGCGATGGCCCACAAAAGTAAGCGTCGCACTTCCCGCCAAGTTGTGGCACGTACACCTCAGCCGCCCCCTGGCTTCTTCCTGCAAGACTTTGCGGCCCAGATTGCTAGGCTAACTCCCCAGCCCGTTACCACCACGATTATTCGGGAGGTGCTGGGGCCGGAGCGTGTAGTCTATAAGGAAGGCCCGACTGTCTACCTACCCGCCACGACTGCCACCTTCCAGACTGTGGCGGCACCAGCAGCTACCAAGCTGCCAGAAAGGCGGCCACCTGCTGCTCCAATTACCAACACAGCCTCATATGGGTCAAAGTCTTACGGTGAGGTAAGGCGTTCCTATGAACGGGGTGAAGTCAACTACGCTGAGGCAAGAGCGGCGCAAAATCGTGAGTTTGAGCGCCTTATGCGTGAGCGAGACAGAGGAGACCGTGATGAACCCTACGAGAAAACCCGTGAACGCTATAGTCGGGGTGAAATCAGCTATGTTGAAGCAAGAGATGCACAAGAGCGTGAATTTGAGCGCAAGATGCGTGAAGCTGGCTATTTATGAACGCCGCCACAATATGGCAGAGAGGTAATTTTACCGTGCCAATGGGATGTACTGGCCTGCGTCTTGCCCGTGCGACTGCCGATGCAAAGAACAAGTTCGCCCTCCACCTGGGTAAGCTGGGCCTCTCCGTGCTGCGTATGCTGGTCAGGCGTACACCCGCCTGGCAAGCCAGTTACCGCCCGTCCGTTGGGAAGCACGGCCACCCTCTCTACCTGCCAACGAGTCGTGGGATGCGCCCAGACCACCCATTCTACGAACCCGACAAAGACCGCTACGTGATTGATGCGCTGTGTACACACCGACCAGTCACCCACAAAATCGAAACAGATGACCCAAAACTAATTGCTCACGGGCTGGCCCGTGGATGGAGATGGATAGATGGTTAAGCGCCTGCTCGTTGAGCCAACAGAAGAGTATCTGCGAAAGCACTACTCCAACGTTCAGACTCTCTCTGACTTCCTTGAACTATTTAGCATGGACGTGGCGACCTGGGAAGATGACTTCATGGGCGATGTCATACATGGTATGTACCAGGCTAGTATCTCCGGTACTGGTGCAACCAACTTCGCTATAGAGGCGGGCACGGTCAACGGTATAGCTCGGCTAACATCCGGCACCACCGATGATGGACGGTCTGACTTCAGTCTCGGTCTGCACTTCCGTGGTGACCAGAACTGTGTAATGGCATGTAGGTTCCAACTCTCCGCAGTTACCACGGTAAAGCTAGAGGTTGGGTTTACTGATGTTATCTCTGGTACGGATGCGGGAGCGGTGAACGTACTGACTACCCCCTCATTCACTGCAACTGACTGCGCTGTGTGGTGCATTGATACCGACCTTGACGCCAACTATCGTGGGGCGAGCGTAGCAAACGGGGTTGCTGCAACCAACGTAGCCCCAGGCATCGGCCCTGTTGCCGCAACCTACGAAACGCTTATTGTTGCTCTACTCGGCAACACTGCCGCCGACCCCGACTTGTGCGAGGCTTACTACCTCCGAGCAAATGCGGATGGTGCAATCACCTACAGGTCATCTCCCCAGCTCCTGGCCTGTCGGCCTACCGTCCTGCTAACTCCGTGGGTCTTCCTCCAGTCACGAGCCGTCTCAGCATCCCGAAACTGTGACATAGACTACCTGCGAGTGTGGCAACGCCGCACCGCTACCTTATAGGAGAAATATTATGCCAGATGGAATAGTCCGCCAAGATACCCTACCTGCAAACAGTGAGGGTTCCACCCCTCAGTACCGGCTAAACAGACGTGCCGAGCTAGTCACCGCATCCATGTTTGACCAGTTCCTCTTCGATGGGAGGATGTTCTGTGCCGGTGACGCTGATGAAAATGACCTCGTTACTGGTCAGGCGACCTTTGCCGCCACTACCCCCACCTTCCTGCTAGAAGTGCCTTCCGGTACAACTGCCATGCCCCTCTGGGTGATACTCAGCCAGGCCGGAACTGTTGCGGGGGGCGTCATTGAGTGTGAAATATCCTTTGACCGTGTGGGAAGATTCTCAACAGGTGGCACCAGCGAGACCATAACCCACATGCACACAGGCCGTCCCAACTCTCCTGCCTGTCTGCTGTATAGTGGGGCCACTGCTGCCGCTGCCACCGACGCAAGGCGAATTTTCAGTGCCTTTCTTGACCAGGATGTGACTGACCCGAACACTACAGAGTCGCTTTACTGGAGCGCAAAGCAAATGTGGGCACCGTTGTTGGTTGGCCCTGCCGCCTTCCTTGTCTTCACCGTTGGGGCTACAACTGGCCCAACCTGGGCATGGTCTATCGGCTGGCTTGAACTGCCTTCTGCATCGGCGGACTAAATGCAATACTTCACCTGGCATCTGGCTGGTGGACTAACAGCGTCCACCAGCCAGCAACATAGCTACGTGACGGTAGGGGATTTGCGCCCACTACTAATCAACCTGTATGCGAAGACTGCTCCAGGCTCCAATGCACCCCTAACCCTCGACATCAACGACGATGGGGTGTCGATTTTCACCTTCCTTCCAAATATGTGGACGAGGGGGCCTGTCCGCTTCAGGGGCGTGTTTGTTGATGCGAGGATATTGGAAGGCTCGGTGCTAACGCTAGACATTGACCAGGTAGGCAGTCCCGAATCTGGCCGTGACCTGACAGTGCAACTGGTTTGTGAGGAGTTCTAATGGCTACCCCCACATCACTCCCCCCAATATCTAGGGTCAGTGGTGCATCCCTCGCCCTAACTATCAACCGACTCTATACCCAAAAGCCTATCTGGGCAAGAGAGGCGGAGTTTTACACTCCCGCCGAGGCACGCCTTCTCATCTGCCCCGCACTTACTGCTGCCTTCTTCTATGACGGAACAACCTACACTGACATCCGCCCCGCAGTAAGCGACCCCGATGCCCTGACCGCCACATTCAACTCCATGCCAACAACTGGCTTCTGCTACCTCATAAGCCAGTACCAGTTCAACAGGTTTCGTATCGACGTAACCAACACGAACAGCACTGTCAGCACCATGACAGTTACCTACTGGAACGGTTCGGCCTGGACTGGTGTCAGCAACTTCTCGGACGGTACTGCGTTGAGTAGTGCAACCCTTGGACAAGATGGTGAGGTGACTTGGGACTTGCCTACCGACGAGGCCACGACCACCCTAACAATTAGTGGCACCCCCTTCACTGGCTGGATAATACGGTTCGCAGTAAGCGTCACACTCGATGCTACGGTGAGCATAGACCAAATAATCCTGGGCGGTCAGGGCACCTCCTACGCCTACGTGCAACCTGGTATCCGTACATTCAACCTAGACCGTGCGGCAGGCTTTATCTCCCTAGTTGACGCCGCCACAGCCACCGCACGAGTCTCATGGAGCGGTTATAGTGGTTAGAAGCGTCTCTCCATCCGAGTTGCTTCCCCGCTTCTTCCCTGACGGGACTGAGGCGGCCCCTGGTATCGCATTTGCCGCAGACAATGATAATGGGGCATACCGTGCTGCTGCCAACGACTGGCACCTGGTTGTTGCAGGGGATACAGCAATTCGGTTCACCGCCACTTCAGTTGTAGTTAATGAGGATGCGGCTGACCGAGACTTCCGCATCGAGGGTGACACCGACGCTAACCTGCTAGTTGTGGATGCGGGACTGGACTCGGTATACATTGGCATCGCCACACCCGCAGCGGGTAGTCCCAAGTTCCACGTTGCCGGAGACAGGACTGCTGCGGCCTGGAGCCTGAATGGTATTCAGGCCAGCTTCGCTGCTGCAACGTATACTGACAACTCAACCCTATCATCAGGCACCGCAGCTACCGCCGCAGCCTACAGCATTGGCCGTCCTACCTTCGCCGCCACCAATACCCTTGTGACCATCACCGATGCCGGAACGCTGGTAATTGCTGGCGCACCAATCGCTGGTACTAACGTCACCCTCACCAGCGCTTATAGCCTTATTGTTGACCAGGGTACTAGCAGGTTTGATGGCCCCGCCAGAGGTGAGGGCGCAACAGGCGACGCATACATTAACTTTGGTGGTACTGGGAGCGCTGTCGAACCCAACTATGCCTATACTGGAGACCTCAATACTGGACATTTCCGGCCTGCCGCAGATGTCCTGGCTACAACTACTGGTGGCGTGGAGCGTATGCGGGTTGACGCATCCGGCAACCTACTTCTAAACGCAACGGCTGTTGGCACTTCTGCCGCCCGCACCCTGGCCCTGGGCAACGCCTCCATCGTCATGCCGACACTGGCCCTCACCGATTTGGTACACTTGGGCGCAGTGGACATAGCTGCTGCGGATGCTAGGCTTGCCATCCAGTCCGAAGCTGGTAGTGTGATGTACCTGGGCAACGATGCGCTCAGGTGGGCAAGTGAAGTGGACTTGCGTAGGCTGGCTGCTGGCTCCCTTGCCTTCTACCGAATCACTGCAAGCTCATCAATAGCGAACGCAGTAGTGCCTGGTGGCACGGTTACATCTGGTGCCAAAGCGTCATGGTCAGTTTTCGGCACTGACTTTGTCGCCGACTCAACAAACTATGAAGCACTGATACTCAGGGCAGATGCGGCAACACCTGGCACCGGCCTAGTTGCCAATGCGTTCCATGTGGTGATGCGTATAGCGGGGACTGGCACAGCCCGTCCATTCATCCTGGGCCACTGGAACGGCACTACCCTCAGCGAGCACATCCGCATGAATGTGTCGGGCACAACCGCACAGTTAGGTTTTTATGGTGCTACTCCCATATCTCAGGGTGCGTCGGTGGCCGACGCTGCCGGTGGCGCAACAATCGACGCAGAAGCCAGGACAGCAATCAATGCTCTCATCTCCAGAATAGAGGCCACCGGCTTGATAGTGACAGTTTAGGAGTGTATGGCAATTCAAATTGCATGGACTGACCAGTGGAACACCCTCTACAAACTTGGCTACTGCCGAGTCATGGATGTCTCGGTCAACAACTTTGCCCAGCGTGCAACCGTGTCAGTCGGATATTATGGTAGTGCAGCGGAACGGGCAACACTGCCTCCCCGTGCCTCCTCTACCTTCCTCTTCGTGCAACCAGACTACACCCCACTTTTCCTCACTCCTGGCAAGACCGACGCAATCAATGCGGCATACCTGGCCCTGAAGGGCCTGACCGAGTTTTCAACTGGAGTGGATGTATGAGGTATATTCCTGACCTGCCTTATCTGGACTGGCGTGGACAGACCGCCTTTGGTGACGATGGGCAGCAGTTCACTTGGCCCAAGGCCCTATTCACCATCGCCAACGCCTACACTCCGATGGCGCAGTTTGAACTCCGTGGGGACGAGATGCGCCAGTTCAACAAGGCGATGGACGCACTAGAAACGGGATGTGGACTTGAGGATGCTTGGTTCAACACCCTAGTACGTGTGGTAGACTATTTCTCCACCAAAATGCCGTTTTGGTGTCGGAGCGGGCCTGCCATATCCGAGTTTCTTTCTGCCTGTCCGTGCGAGAAGCCGGAGTGAGCAAGCTCACACCACACCTCTCCATGTTCGCCATTGTGGGGGCATGGAACTTTGTTTACGTGGCTGCGGTGCGCACCTCTGTAGACCAGTCGTTGCTGGCAGTACCAACGACACTTGCCATAGTCGGATTCTGGTTCGCAGGGACGAGGCTGTGTCGTGACTGGTGGTTGTTGCCAGCCGCACTTGTAGGTGGGGCCATCGGTACTTTCTTAGGGATTAAGGTATGAAGGTCGTACAGCCCACCATCTCTCTTGCCGCAATAGCTGGCCTGGTTGTGCTAGAGATAGTGGCTATACGCTCAGGGATGGATGGTGTGCTATTTAGCGCAGTTGTTGCGCTGATTGGATTGATTGCGGGCGTAAACTTGAGAGGCAGGAATGGGTAGGACTCGTGCACAGCTCCGTGACTCGGTGGTGAGGAAGTTGGGCCTCCCCCTCATCTCCGGCACCTCCAACTCATCCGGCAATACCACCACGCTTCTCGACGACGATGACGTGCTGGCACGCTACGCAGACGATGCACTAATTGGGATGTGGTTGTATGATGAGGTGCCCAGCACCCCCGTCGACTCCGTAATTACCGATTCGGCCCAGGCAACAGGGGTAACCTTCCGGCCCGCAGCAGCCGCGGCCCCTAACAGCGAGGCGTATGAGGTACTCCCTTTCTCTGCTTCCGCTATCCACTCTGCCATTGACGATACGCTACTTTATCTCTTTGATACTGGGCTGCTGGTGCGAGAGTTCTGGATTGGTGGAGTGACAGGCTCTCCCATCTACAACTCAATGTTCGACTATTGGACTACCTCCACTGCCTGTCATGGCTGGACGAGTACCGGCTCAATGAACCGCCAGCAGGGTGCCGCAGTCAAATGGACTGGCGAGCAGGTGGCAAGGGTTGCCAACATCGGTGCGACGCACTCGCTTGACCCGACATGGCGGCGCTTCCTGACCGACCTTGCTGGACAGACCATTAGATTGCGGGCTTGGTGCAATACTGCCACCGCATCAACCTTACGCATCCAAATTGTTGGTGCAGCCACAAGCTCATCACCCTACCACTCCGGCGATGGGGAGTGGGAAATGCTTGAGATACAAGCCACACTCGCCGTAACTGACCTGGACTGGATACCACGTATCACTACTGGTGACATTGCAACTCAGGACGTAGGGGAGATTTGGATTGACTCAGGGTACGTGCCTGCCGAGCACCCCATCCCCATCGCACTCATGCCTGGCGGCCCAACTGCCATCTATCTCTCTCACATGCCAGTCAACATAACGGATAGGAAGGCAGAAGTACGCCCGTCAAGGCTACACCCCTGGCACCACTGGCGCTGGCAACGCTACCACGACCAGAACGCCGATGTGGAATTTGGTACAATTATTTGGACTGAGCGCCCACCCCCAGGTATGCGTATGTGGGTGATGGGTAGTGGCCCGCTTACCCTCCCCACCTCCACCACAACCATTGTCGAGGTGAATCAGAGTGAAGCCGAACTCATTGCGAACATGGTTGCACTGAGGCTACTTGAGTTGCAGATGGGTGCACTGCCCGCTTCTGGCAAGTCTGCTCTTGCCGACAGGATAGCCAGACTTCAGCGGGACGCATCCATACTGGCCGAGGGATTTGGTGCAAGGACAAGAACCGCATCGCTCCCTAGGCAGTGGCCCTAATGGATGCTCTTTCATCCGCATACGACCTCACCCTGCAAGACCTATCCACTTCTCCCACCATCACGGTACAGCTAGTCCTCGCTGAAGATGAGGAGAGTGGCCAGAAGATGTTGGTAGAGCAGCGCCACCTGCCTGAGCCGAGTCAGGTCGAAGGGGAGGTGTCTACCCATCCTGACCCGCTCGTCGACCTGGTATGGAAGCAGGATGACTGGTCGGGTGGCTGTGGTCAACTCCGGTATGACCGAGAACATCCTAACCGCTACCTTGGATCATCCGGCATTGATGCGAGGGGAGCAAATGCACTTGGCCCTTGGGTAGCCCGTTCCCCTATCAGCTTGTTTGTCCGAAATGGTAGTGCAGAGGATGGTACGAACGGCTGGACAGAAGAGAATGGTGCATCCTTAACCCAACAGACATCCGAAGCACAACAGGGCACATACGGCTTTCGTGTCACCGACTCTTCAGGTGCCCTCAATGATAGGTTATTCTCCCAAACCCTCACCAACCCAACCGTTTATCAGAGCCGAGAAATTAGGGTCTACGCAAACTGTCGCAGGTCAGCGGGAGCCGAGGCAGGTATGCGTATCCTCATTAATGATGGGGTTAGTACGACACGCAGTACCTCCATCACTAACGCCGCCTTTACCACGGTCTCTGTAGTAGCAACTATCGGCGCAACTGCCACTGTGGTGCGTATCGGGTTTGACCTGGACGCCGCAATCACCACCACCCACACCTTCGCTATCGACTCGATAAAGGTGTTCCCTACTGGTGGAGTTGAGTGGTTTGGCACTACCTCGATTATTCAAGCAACAGTGCGGGAATGGTATAGTGCATTTGGCCGTTGCTTATGTAAGTGGAATCGAACCACGTCAGTATACGAGGCAGTATACATCGACTCAGCGAACCCAATTACCGACATTCTTGGGTTCGATGGTAATATACTAATCGCATTTGGGAGTGCTGCACGCTACCGATTTGGAAGCGACACCACCTGGACTCAAGTTAATGTGGCCACTGGAGACTCACCCCGCCAGTTTGCCATTGGCCGTGATAATAATGGTGCACTTGCAGTCTGGCAGTCCACCGCAATCAACGATACCCGATTGCACTACTCACTTGTTCCGGCCAACGCCACTCCAGGTTGGAGTGGTAATTTGGCGTGTGGCGATGACAGCCTGCTTGTCACCAACCTATTCTCTTTCCTCGACTCGGTGGTGGCAGGAAAGGAAGAAGGACTCTTCATCTACCGACAAGTGTGGCCCAATACCGGCACCGCCACCGGAGCGAACAGGATGTTCAACCTACTGCCGGAGTGGGAAGGCTTACCCTCCTCCACCCACTGGCGGACAGGAGTGGCACACCAGGGCTGGCTCTACCTTGTGACTTCGGCTGGGTCTCTAGTCCGGTATGATGGGGCAGTATTTGAAGATTTAGCATACCTGTTCGATTGGGTAGGAGGGTTGCCTGGTGTTGGCGATAATATAGTCAACGCTGTCGGAGAACCAAACGGGAACATACGTGGGCTAGTGAGTGACCTGACTACTCTCTGGCTTCTAGTCGATTCACTTGAACAGGGCGACACCACTGCTAGACCAGCCAACCTCTTCACCCTTACCGAGTCCGACGACGAATTTATACTACACCAGGTCGAGAATAGCGGTCTGGTTACTGTGGCGGAGAGCTTCGCTCCTCTAGGAATTACCGAGGCAGACGGCCTGGCCCTGGTGGATGGGTCGATTCATGTCTATGTGCGTAGGTTTGCGCTTACCCCAACTAATAATGTAGAGAATTTTAGTAGATACCCATTGCCTATCGGGTCTATGTTCCCCTACATGGACGGGAGCAACGTCACAGTAACCATCACCGACCAGGGCCTGGTCACTTCGGTGTGGGATGCAGGACTACCCAGCGAGGACAAGGCGTTCCTGTGGCTTGACTTTTGGACTCGTGGCACTAGCGATGCATCCAGTCGTAACCTGACAGTCGAGTTTTCGATTGACGGAGGGGCGTGGACAACCCTTGGTTCTACCAACACCAGTGCAGCTACCATACCAGTCTTACGCACCCTTTCTTTCAATGACGTGGCTAGCCCCACTACTGCTGCGGTAGGTGGACAAATCGCATTTCGATTCAGCACTAGCGGCATCGGCGCTGCGACCCGCCGACTCATCCTCTCCTTCGAGCTTCATGCGGCAATAAGGCCACTGCGCTTTAGGCAGTGGGACTTAACTGCGGAGGTGGGGCCAGAAGTGCTTTTACGCAACGGCACCTTCGACCCTCAATCCCGCACCACAGTGCTGTCTCGCCTCTCCACCCTAGAGCAGCAAGTCTACCCAATTACTCTAATACAGGACTGGGATGCAGATGGCACTACCACCTCCATCCCTGTATTTATTCGGGAGTTGGTGAGACTGCCTGACTCGTTGCCTGGTCGGGAGCGCATACGTCTGGTGCTACAGGAAGCGAGGACGACATCCGCCTAAAAAAGCGCCCATCCCACCCAGGCAAATCTACAAGCTCGCCTTCTCCCACCCCAGCCAAGTATGCGATGGTGAAGGGGGTGGCCGCATGATACACTCCCAGCTCCAATTTCAGTGCGGCCCTAATTCGGCGTTCAGCATCCCAAACAGGGGGTAAGCCAAACCAGCCCATTCCTGCTGCTAGGGTGTGATACGCCGCTTCACTCTCCAGGTGAGTTGCCCAACACGTCTTCTCCCTCACTAACATCTCATCCTCTTGGGCTGCCCCTACGGGCCTTCCGCACATGGGGCAAAAAGAGTTCAGAAACTCTTGGTAGGTGTACTTCATTTTTCTCCCTCTGCTGTCGCCCACATATCACACAGTGCCAACACTCATCAAGTGGATTCCAGTAACAATTTACATTGGCTGGCGAGAAGGGGGCGCAGTGATTGCACTTTCGCCACCTCTGCTCTAGCATATTCCAATGGGTAAGATGTCAGTGACGCAGGCCCTCGGTATGCACTGCCAATTCAGTATTACGTCCTCACTTATGCCCTGGGCCAATTTCACCACCCTCTCATCCTTAGAGATGAGAAACCCTACACTCTCCACCTCCGCCAGCTCAAATATGTCTGGGTTTTGTGGAAACCAACCTGCTGCCGAGCACGTATCTAGCCACTTGACCAGCACTAGATGGAACTCATGTTGCCCCAGTCCTTTCCCATCTGTATCGCTACAGGTAAGACAATGGGCATTAGTCCCAGTGTCATAGTACCCAGGGTCTGTATTGATTGATTGACTTGACATTCTTCTACCTCCAACACTAGCTCGTCGTGTATGCTGAGGACAAGTCCGCTGGTCTGAGCAGCTACTCGCTGCATGGCCAGCTTGATAACCGTTGCGGCTGGCCCACTAATGAGAAAGTTAGCTGCTGCACGTACTGCGGCCTGCCTGTCCAGGGGGCTGGCTGACCAGACTCCTGGGAACATTCTTCTTCTACCAAACCAGTCCCTTAGCCAGCCCTGCCTCATTACCTCTTCTTCGACCCGCTCCGCATAGCTGGCTAGTCCAGGAAACATCCTGCCCACTTCCACATGAGCCTGACGTGCCCGATTCAGGTCAATCCTAGCATCTATCTCATGTATCTTTTGCCAGCCACACCCATACAGCCTTGCGAGAAAGTAGGTCTTTGCTGTGAACCACTCGACCTCATCCCGCTTCGTAATAGGTCGACCATACAGTAGCTCCCCAAACACGGAATAGGGCGCAACCCCCTGGTCAAACAAAGCAGTCAGGGCAGGCTCCGGTGCGACCAGTCCAGTAATGCGTGGTTCCTCTTGCCCAATATCTCCCGACACCAACACACACCCTGGCCTCGCCACAATGCACTGACGGACTCGCTTGGCCCACACTGGGTTGCCATGATGTGGCACTTGTTGCAAGTTTGGTACTGAGCAGGACAGTCGGCCTGTACCTGGAGCATCCCTGGCCATTTCAGCCCGCTCATAGTGTCCGGCCTGATTGAACTGGGGGTGGAGCCGCCCATCGGCTGACCTTAGCTCCAGGAACGACCTAGTATATCCTTCTAGCTTTGCCATCTCCTTAAATCCTAGAAGCGAGTCGATGAGAGGGGGGTTCCACTCCCTCACCCCATTCAGCGCCGACTCATCTGTAACAAGCTGGTTCTTTGTCGCAGTGCGGGAGCTAATTGGGCAGCCTAGCTTCTCCAATGCCCAGGCAAGCTGCTCGTGACTGGCGAGGTTAATGGGGCCAAGGATGGTAAGGGTGGCCTGCCTGTACTCTTCCTTCCTGGCCAGGATGTCGGAGTGTAGTGTGAGAGTTGCTTCTTCGTTGACCAGGACGCCACGCTCTTCCATACCAATAAGGACGTAGACAAGTGGCTTTTCCACATCTTCGTAAAGCCAGGTCAGTCCCTCCCTCTCTAGTTGTGGCTGGAGAATGAGCCACAGGCGAAGTGTATTATCCGCATCTCCAGAGGCATACTGGACTATCTCGGCAGGCTCCAACTCGCTCATGTCTCTGCCGCCAGTTACCTGACTGTAGGTGATTGGGTCAGTCGAGAGTAGCTGGCGGGTAAGAGATTTCAGTCCCGTGCTCAAATATCCTAGTAGGTAGGCTGCAATTTTCGTATCCTCGAAGGGATATACTTTGATGCCAAGCCTGTTCAGTCGGCCCAGGTCAAACTTGGCATTGTGAAAGACCTTCACCCATTCCCCCGATTCGAGTATGTCTTGCATGTCTGGGCCAGGCACGCCTTCCACATACGCCGCCCTGCCTGCCTCAGTCGCTAGGGAGTATCCTATTATCTCCGCCTCATGCACAATGAACTTGCCCAGGCGGGTTGGGCTGGTCGTTTCGGTATCGAAGCCGAGTAGTCTAGGCATGTCTCAAGCACTCCTCTAGCAGCGCTATCGACTTACGGTTGTTGGCAAGCCGTGCTTTATTTATACGCCGCTGAGATTTCTGGGCACGCCGCTCGCCCTTTAGTTGAGCCATGCAAGAACCTCACTACTACTCAGTAGCTCGTACTTAGACTCTGGCTCCAACTGTAACGTTAATTGCCCTTTTAGTTTAGTCCAGTCCTCAACGATAATTGGCCAGAGCCCAGGCTTGTGGAGGCTGGCTGCGGGGTGGTACATGGTGACGAGGGTATAGGTGGTGCCCTTGTGGGTAATGGGCTGGGCCTTGCCGTGGTCGAGGCCGAGATGCAGGCCAGGGTCAAACGCACGGCCTGCCTTCTCCCCCAGCGTAATGATGACTTGTGGTTTCACCAAGTCTAACTCCCTGTCCAGCCATACCGTACACGCATGTATTTCGGAGATGCGTGGCCGACGGTTGCCTGGTGGCCTGTGCTTGACTAGATTGGTCACGTAGACCTCGGCACGCTTCCTTCCCACCAACTTGTCGAGGCACAGCCACAGGCGCTCGCCCGACTTCCCAACGAACGGACGGCCACTTCGGTTCTCCTCTCGGCCTGGCGCTTCCCCCACCACCATCCAGTCACAGGGTATTGGGCCTTCTCCCCTCACTACCTGGTACGCTTGCTCGTGGAGCGGGCAGGCACGACAAGCCCACAACTCCTTTCGCAATTCTTCTAGCTGTCCGGCCATAGCCCTCTCTGCACCAACAGCCCGATGATTGCATAGTTTGCCAGGTCTTTCCACGCATCCTCAACCATTAGGTCTTCCCAAGCCTGGCTGGAGGCATGGGGACGACAGAAGCCAAGGCTGCACCCCTCATGTGCGTGTGTTATTCGAGCGAGCTTATCCGACATCCGTACCACCACCCCATGTATGCCAGAGGCAACAATGTTAGAAGGCCCGTAAGCCCTATGCCTCTCCAGGAACAGGTCTTGTAACTCTCCAAGCAAGTTATTTAGTGTTACTTCCAGGTCGGCGGTGGGACGGTTCGTCCCACACCAGTCACCATGTAGTGGTTGTATCCCTATTGTCGTCTCACCAGTAGCGGTGGTCATCTCTGGTCTGTGCTGATATATTCCTGCCGTTGTTTCGCTCATATTATCGTTATATCCCCCTTCTTCTCTGCTTGAATGAGGCTGCTGCCCTCGGACTTGGGACGAAGCTGAAACTCATACTTAACGTGGCGGGTGTTGCGGTGTACTATCTCTACTGTGACTGCATCCCCACGCAGCAGGTAGTGCAGCCCCCACCGCTTATCTAAAATGATTAGCGGGGCTGGCTCCCACACCACCTCACCTGTCTCCACATTCTCCAGGCGATGAGGACTATTTCGTAACGCCCCATACTCCACGTCGACCACCTGGCTGGTGAGGTAGAGAGGGCTGGGCCATCCCTGCCTTTGCATCACCACCCGCACTGCCGAATAGTGCATCGCTGGCTCGTTTTCCTTGCGTACCATCCTCACGTCAGCCAGTAACCCTTTTATCCGCTTGCGACGCTCACCATGTGCATGTGCTGGAATGTTTGGAAACAAGTCGTCGGCTAGGAAATAGGCCAGCCCATCAATGAGCGAGCCTACCCAGAGCACATCCCCCGCTTCCGGCTTGTACTGCTCCCATATAATTTGGGCCAGGTCTTGAGGAATCATCCTAATACCCCAGTATGTCTGAGTCGGTATTGGGCACGTCCTCCTGCCAGTCCAGTACCATCTTTACTATCGAGTTGAACGGAAAGTAGTAGGTAACAAAGTTGCCTGGGCCTCGTTTTACCCTCACTCCGAATATTGGCCCCAGGGTCATTATACTTTCCACATCCTTTATGACCATTGTTTCGGTGATGGGTGTCCCATCAGCCAGGATTGCCTTCATGGTTTCTATCTTGAATGTGCCGGTTGCTAGAGCCATAAACCTCCCCTGCCATCCTCCAATTAAGTTTACCGGAGTCTGGGTGGCCCCACTCAGGGGCCACCCGTTTGAATCCCGCTCTATATCTTTCCTTGCCAGACGCACCCACAGGTTGCATCGGGTGCTTCTGGGCCTATCGCCTTGATGCGTGTGTTGACTCGCTTCTCGAAGTTCACCATACTCTCTACCAGCTTTACTCGTGCGTAGAAGGTGGTGTGCTCGATAGCCACGCCAATCTCGTTCATCATTGCCTCGGCGGTCTCGATGCCTGACTTGCTCCGATTTACCTCAGCAAGTCTCCTTGTGAGCAGGATGAATGGGTATGTATCTCCGCTCATAGCGGACTGAAGCTCTTTCATGCGTCCGTAGAAGAAACGGTGTGCTCCGTCATCCGCCTCGGCCTCGGTCTTTTTTCCATTCCCACCAGTCTTTCCAAACGCTCGGAAGAAGTCACTTTGCTTCATGTCTTCTTCTACTCCGCACACCACCTTGTACTGTAGACGTAGGTAGGGCAACCCCTCAGCGTCCTTGTGTACCTCATACCCGTCCACGACCATGTGGTATGTGCCTGCGGGCAGGCCGTCGAACTGGCCATATCCCGTCTCTTCCTCGAACTTACGCAGTTCGGCCAGTATTTCTTCACCTATTGGCATATACTCCCTCCATTTTCTACTGTTATGGTCTCGTCTTCGACTGGGTAGAGTCTGGGCAGGTACGGGAGCTGGGGTGGATAACCAGTCAGCTTGATGTAGTCCTCGAAGATGGTCAATATGGCCTTTTCACAGACCTCAGAGTCAAGCTTCCTGGTAAACCCATTCCACCATTCCCTACCAGCCATCACTACTTCGGTACACCAGGCATCATACCTGCCAAGTAGCTCCCACAGCACCTCTTGAGATTCACTGTACGTCTCATTCAGCATTTTTTCCCTCTAGGGCTTGCATAATATCAGACCAGTTCGGGTTGTCCAGATAGCCTGGATGCCCTGCTGCCAACAACCTATGCTCCCAGCAATTCTTCACGAAATAGTCGTTGCCGGAGACAAGGTGGACTCGGTGGGTCGGCACCTCGGTCAGCTTCCCACCCCTCGTCTGCTTGGTCATCAAGGTATCACAATGTAGCACCAGGTTGGCGTAGTTGGGCATGTTGAACTTTGTCCACCTGCCACTGATGCCAGGATAATACTCGCTGGATAGGAAGTCTGGGTCGCCCTCGACAAACACCTCTCCCTTCTTATTCAGTATGTCGTCTCGCTTCTTGTCGATGCGGGCCGTCCAGATGGCAGTGCTAGCTAGGGCGATTGGGCTGGTCAGCCTTGTTATTGCTACGAACGCATCTTTCAGCCCTTTATACTGGGTCATGTTGTCCTCGCCCTCGTGGTCGTGTAGGTACAGCAAGCTCCACTCCGAGTATCCATCGAACACCCATGGCCCAATCTGCTCTCCCTTCCTTATCTCAGCCAGCGCAGCCAGCATGTATGCAGCAAACTCCTTGTGAGTGGAGAATTGATGTATGTTTGCTTCTGGGACTAGCACAGCAGGGTTGCTCTCCGCACCGAACCTAATCCAGCGCCCGTTCGATGTTAGCTCGCCGGTGAGTGGGTTGCAAAAGCTGGTTAGGGCGGTGTAGGTCTTGCCAGACCCACCAAACCCGTACAGTATCGCACTAAGATTCATTTTCACCCCCTTTTTCTGGTTCCAAGTTTATCACAACGTTTGCTTGCCTGTCAACCCTTCTGTGCCAATTAGTTTCAATCTCATACTCCCAGTCCCCTCCAGTCAACCGTATCTCGTCTATGTCACGGTATGGACAATAGAGACAATGCCAGCCCTCGCTGGGTGCGGTTGTGCTACCTACACTCCTTGCCTTCTCCAGCATCAAGCCTCTAGTCTGCTCCAGTATTGGGGCAATCATCTTTGGTTCTTCTACCCAGGCCAACCCCCGCTTCTCCGTGCTAACGATAATGTGCTGGTAGAACACATCACTTGTCTTGTAATAGTCTGCCAGTAGCACCGCATAGAAAGGTAGTTGCAGGTTGTAGGTTGACTCGACCTGCAACTTGTTGCTCCACTGGTAGCCCTTGCTTCCTGTGGTCTTGAAGTCGGTGACAAGGATTTGGCCGGTGGGGAGTAGTCCATACAGGTCGGGCTTGCCCACTACCTCGTACTCTCCATACGTTACGGAGATGAGCTGCTCAGTCACCGGATAGAGAAGGGAGAGTGCATCCCAAGGCATATTCCCTACTGCCACGGCTAGCTTTGTTTCCGCCGCCACTGTCTGCTCTGGGTGGTTGGCCTGGATGTAGAGTCTTGCCGCACTTAATACCGCCTCTCGGTCAGTCAGCCCGCTCTCCATCCCAAAGTGTATTGCACTACCGACGATTGGGGCGATGGCCGAACCGGATGGGTCGTTGCGTACGAGTCGGCGTTGCCACTTGTAGTCCCATTTCCAGGGGCACTCTCCCCAGTCCTCAAACTCAGTTATACGTACTTTTTTCATTGGGTGACTCGCCATGCCACCTGAGTGCCAAAGTTGAACTGGACTGGCGGCTCCAAACCCATATACTCAGTAAACGCTTCCGCATCCACACTCTCCCCAAATATCGCAGTGTCCAGTATCTCCCTCATTGAGCCAAATTTTCTTGCCATGACCTTGAACTCACTTTTCCGTTTCATTTAACTCCTTCCTTTTTGCTAGGATGGTGGGGCCTACCCCCCTAACTTCCATCCATAACTTCTCTTCACAGGTTAGTGCAGTAACCAGGTTGTTGTTGCAGAGGAGGGCGATTTCCCTAGCAAGGCGTGGCCCGAACCGGCTCCCTTGCATCAATCGCCATAGTGCTAGCGCACATCCAGTCAGGGGTGGCTCAGCTTGCTTATCATGCCCTGCGAGTGGCGAAAGTAGGTGACGGCCTGGCTGCAAGGTTGCACGCAGCGCCCTCAGCATATCCCAGTAATCACCTGGAGTGTCTGGTAGCCATGCCAGTACCACCCCTAACACCTGCATCTTCACCAAGTCCAGTGCCAACTTCTCCAGCCAAATATCTGGGAGGCCCCCCCTTAGCCCCAACACCCCTATGTCCGCTTCCAAAGCAATTCGCCTTAGTTGCCTCTGCATCCGATGGCTAAACCAACTATTTACCAGGTCAGGTGGCTTCTTCTCTTCAATCAGGATGAGCTGGCCCACCTGATTTACCATCAATATGTCGCCCACGGGCAACTGACATTTCTGTGCATCCACTGGCAATCCGTAGTCGTGCTGCCTTGAGTCAATGTACATGGTGGTGGCGGGGCCAAGTATACGCTCGCCCAGCAGCAACTGTCCATCCGACATCCTGTATACTCTAGCCATGCAAGCTCACCAGTCTTCGACGTTTATCCTTCTTGTCTACTGTGCTGTGGACTTGGCCTGAGCGTTCTAGTGTCGCCCTGACGTTCTCGATGGTGCGACGACCCAGCCCACAAATCTCCGCTACCTCATCGTCGAGCGTACGTGGCGACATGCTCCCTCTTTCCAACAACTCCAGCATCACTGTGGCTGGGTCGGTATCTGCCACCACCATCCTTTGTCCATCGAACCTGACTACACGGGCGGGGGGTAGGCCAGCCCTTCTCATCTTCTCCCATCTCAATATGACCTCCGGCCCATCCCTTGCTTGCCTTACTGCAAGGATGGTGTCAGGCCAGCCAATGAGATTGGAGTGGCCCCGCAGTCCTATATACCCATCCGAGTCGATGGAGATGGATGCTTTGGTCTGGTGATGGGTTAGGATGACAGACAAGTTGTATTTCTCTACCAGCCAGTCCCAATGCCCTAGGAAATCGCTGGTGGCCTGGTCGTCATTCTCTCCCCCACTCATAAACTGGTATATGGGGTCGATAATTAAGATGTCAGGCCCATACTTCTCCGCCAGCTCTGCCATGTGAACCCACCTTGCCTCGTTGATGAGCTTCCGGTCACGCCCTGCCATAATGATATGGAAGCGGCCTAGTGTGGGCTGGCCGGACGAAATACCCTTCGCTCTTGATGCGTACATCGCTGGTACGCCTTCCCCTACCACATACAATACCTTGCATATTTGGGCAAAACTGTAGTTCAGCCAGTCTAGGCCAGCCGCAGCGCAATAACCAAGCTGCTGCATTAGGTAGCTCTTGTAGCTGCCTGGTGCGCCATACACGATGGCCCGACCTTGTGGGAATAGCACACCTGACTCACCCTCCGCCAGCAATGGTCTGTCTTCGGGCCAGTCCCCACCTACCAAATCATCATGGTCAAGAACTGGCCACTCCTCACTAATCGAACTCCGGCGGGGGAGACGGCTGCGTGAGGGATTGTGACTGTCCTCCATCATCGAAGTCAAGTGGTAGCTGGACGGGAAGTACATCATGTTTGTCGGTCAGGCCAAGCAGGTTGATGTATGGCTGGCCGTCGTGAAGGATGCCTCGTGCGTCCACCCCCAGCAGCTTGAACTCATTGACGATACGAAAGATGTCGGCCCGTTCAAACTGGATTGTCAGGTCAACCACGTAGTTGGGGGTGTGTCCGGCCTGCAACCGCCGCACCATCTCCGGTAAATCTGAAATCACCATAACTCCTCTCCTATTAGGTCTGAGTCCTCATTTTCTGAGCACCCTTCTGTAATAACGTACTTTGGCACACGCTTGCGATGGCTATAGCCAGCCAGGTATTCGTCTTGCAGGTATGGGCCTAGCGGCATGACGGGCAGGTAGAGTGGCCTAGCACACGCACAGCACACCAGTGCACCCAACCATGCATCAAAGCAGAGCAGCCCCCCACATCTCATACAGTTCTTCATTGCTCCTCCAAATCACTGAGTCCAGTCACACATCCCCGAATGTTGGACTCAGGACGCCTAGCCCCCAAGTCGTTCGCATCAACAATACACCTTGCTTCGGCCTTGTTAATCCCAAATGCCTGGGATAGTATATCTGCTGCGAGTGGATGGGTACAGGGGTATACATAGCCAAGAAGGTCGGCCCCCACCCACCCAGCAAAACAGACTGGCCTACCAGTGAATATGTCGTGGAGCCTGTCCCGTCCGAGTTTAATGCCACGGGTATGCAGGCTAGTCAAGTAATCTAGGATTGTATTTTGTTGTGATGCGTTCATGGTTACTCCGAAACTGGGCAGAAGTCTAGGTACTTTCTTATCCCATCCTCTGGTCGTGGCCCGCCCACATCGTTCGCATGAATAATACCCGCTGCTTCAACCCGTTTAACCCCAAACGCTCTGGCTAGTACCTCGGTTGCTGAGTCATAGTATAGGTAGGGATAGTAAAAATCTTCCATTACGTGTCCAGCAAAACAGGCTGGTCTATTATTTTCGTACAGCTTGTGACGCTTGAGTTGAATGTGCCTACGTTCCAGGTCAGCCAGGTACTCCAGGATTGTCTCTTTCTGAATACTGGTCATTTTTTCTCCTATCCGATTTCATACTTGCTCTGGACAGAGGGCTAAGTATTTCCTTATGTTCTCCTCTGGTAGCCCGCCTTTATTATTCGCACGGACAATGCCTGCTGCCTCGCGACGGCTGATGCCAAATGCCAGGATCAGGATTTCGGTTGCTGGAAGATAGTTTTCCCACGGCAAGTAGTGGAGCAAGTCTGCTTCTACGTGCCCAGCAAAGCTGGCTGGTTCGTTTTTGTCATACAGCCAGTCGCGCTTGAGGTGTATGTGCCTAAATTCCAGGTCGTCCAGGTATATCAGGATTGTTTGCCTTTGAGTGTCAGTCATTTTTTCCCCCTATCCAAATAGTATACCTAGCCCATTTGACAGGGCCATGAGTCCCAACATCACTGCGGGCCACAGAAGCCAGTGGAACACTACACCGATGGCCGAGAGGCCCACTGCCATTACCGTCCCAAGTACGACCTTTATTACTAACGTTTCGGTTGTTCCTAACTCAGCTATCCCCCGCAGTATAAACCAGTTGCACTCTACTCCGCCACCCCTTAGAATCAACCACGTTGTAGCTGAGTCAACTATGTTTGCCCCCACTAGCAAGGCTGCTGCCACACGAGTATCCATCCCTCACCTTCGCATACGTGCCAGTATGTTATAGCGCATGTCTTCCAGTGCGTCTATCAACCTATCCAACTCGTACTCGGCGTGGGAAAATAGGTCAATCGCCTGCTCCCTGGATAGATGAGCAATCTCCGGTGATTGTAGGATGGACTCGTGGTTAGTGGGGTCGAGCCATTCCCTCGCTTTTTCTATCATCTCTCTCATTACTATCCTCGCTTTCAGTAGTGTATTACCATAATCTTCAGTTCTTCCACCGCAGCCACCAGGCTATTCAGGTATTCGTCTACATCCCTAAACAAGTCAACTATCTCTTGTCGGGACAGCCCCTTTATCTGTGGCAACAACGCCCACCTTACGCTAGGCCCACCCATCAACTCCCATCTCGCAATTGCCATGACTATTTCTACATTAACGTTCATCTAGCTCATCCCCCCTAGCCACGCCCTTATTCCCAGCTCCGGCGTTTCATACGACGCATCGTCATTCGCCTCGACCAACCCTTCCGCCTCTGCCTCAGACAGCTCGAATGAAGCCATCAACGCTTGTCCTGCTACCGATACCTCTAAAGTTCTTGTAAAAGGCTGTCCATACAATTTGTCTATGGATGCGTGTCCAGCAATACAGTTTGGCTTGGAGTCATCGTTGAACATGGCATAGCGCCCAAGCTTTATTCCTCTACCTTCCAGGTCGGCCATGTATGCTAGTATTGCCTCGTGGGTTTCCGCTTTCATGTCCACCCCTCTTTTTCTAAAATCTGGTTCAAGGATACCATGTCAGTCACACTTTGTCAATGAGGCAAAATGTTCGCAACACCCTTTTGCGAGTAATTTTGCGTGTACCGTGTCTGTGTCGTTTCGACAGTCTGGTGCACCCACATCTGAAACCTTGCATCCACCTTGCATTATTTGAAATGAGTGGATACTATATATAGTATCCACTCATGCGAGCTTACGGATGTGTTCCTGTACTTCCTCTGGACTCGTTTGGCAACGATTATTGTATTCTATCTGGTCACGATAATCTAGTGCCATTCCCACATCATCCATTGCTTGACTAAATATCAGACTGTCTTGTGGAGTGGGGGTGTTCCATACCCCATTCTCATACTTAGAGAACTGGCAGCCCCGTAACTGGGCTACTCTCATAGCCGGTCAACGACGGCGACCCTTCCCAGGCACCAGACTAGCCCCCCTGGTAGTTACTGCCACACTCTTAATACCTGCCTTGACCTCTCGGACTTCCTCTTTAGTCAACATACCTCTCCTATACTATCCGTGCTATCGCCCAGGCTAGCATAGCCAGCCCATACACCAAAGCTAGTATTATACCGCCTCCTATAATCAGACCAAAGCACCCAAACGGTTGTCTCCCTTCCATGCTATCTACTCGGATGAGGGCCTGCTCGTAGTCCGAGTCGGTTATGCGAGACTTGACCTTCATATCGCCCTCCTGCGTAGGATTAGTCCATCCTGGGAATTGGACGTTGGGTATAGACTACCTCCAAAGCACCGTCTTCCACCTCTTTAACACTGGTGCGAACAATACACTCGGAGAGTACGACTCTCAATGTCACTTCATTTCCTGTAATCAGGCTGATTATGTCTCCATCTACCCATTCAAAGTCGATTGGTTCTTCCTGGAAGTGGTGTCGCAGTGCATAAAGTATGTTCGCCTCTACCAGTTGCTTGACCTGGAGTTTGAGTGAATCTGCCATATCTTCCTATCTTCGCTGTTGTGTTACCAAGGGCCGTAATGCTTGGCTTTAAGCGCAAGGGTTAGAGCCTTTGTCTGCCCATACCGTTCGTGTTCCACTGGGACGAATATCTCCGCAAACTCTTCCATCTCGAAGGTGATTCCTGATTGGGGTTCCCAGACATATATACCTTGGGCGTTTGTAAACTCTACCCATGCATGGAGAGTCCCGTTTACCCTCCCGTGGACAAGGATAGTGTTCTCGTTTTGGTTATCCACGCATCTCCGCCATGCGTCTTGATAGCATGTTCCCGTAGGTATCATGGCTCACTCCGAGGCCCCTTATGGGGCCTGCGTTCTTTGTGATAGTGTAATGTGCCGTCTGAGTTTCATTGTTCTACCTCCTCTCGCTTCTGGCCTTATCGGGCCTGTGGGCTAGTCTGTTGTCGGTTTTGCTCACAATTTCGACATAACTCTTTCCTGGCCCACCGCTGCCAGTCCTTTGCCGCCTGAGCATAGTCGAAGCGGGCTGTTTCAGTGTGCTTGCACTTGTATGTCAGTACGGTTATCACTTTCCCCCTTTATTCAGGCCAATCTTTAAGGTCAGCCATGTAGACTTCCATAGCCCAATCCTTTGCGTCTTGCCTACACTTCCACGGCCCAGCCATTGTCGTGGTGACTGAGCTTGGGTCGGATGGATGACCTAGCATCTCAACTCCGTACCACTCTTCCCCTACTAGGTTGGCAGAGCGATATACGTCATGGTTTATATTTCTAGCCTCTAATCTGTTGTTCATGCCTTCTCCTGGTCTATCTTTAGCTCCAGCTTGACTGGGCTGTGCAGGGATGGTAGTCTTCCTATCCTTAAGGCTTGGGCTATGTCCTTCCATACCTCGGCCCATCCCTCATCCTCATCGCACATCCCCCCACAAGTCAGCCATGACATCGGGGCAGTGACCCTAACTATTGCGTACCTGGAGTGTAATGGGCCTTCCTCATTCATACACTTCTCCCTTCTCACTTGTCTTCATAACCCATCTTCGTATGGCTGGCGTACCACCCTGGTCATTACAGTTTATTAGGGCGACCACTTCTTTCACAGTAAGGCCGAAGGCCATTTTCCCAATCGCAGTAGTTGTTAATAGGCCCGTGCTGCTGAGACGGTTGTACTCCTCTGGACTCAGGGGATAGGTCAGGCCCAGCAAGTCCGCTCCTACATGACCAAAGAAACAGACCGGCCTTCCATCCATATCATGCAGGGAACGCCTGCCTATCTCTACTCCCATTTCCATTAGGTAGTCCAGGTATGCCCCGATTTTCTCTGGCCCATTTTCCATATTCACAACGGCTAGGATGTCACACTGGCAAGCTTCTTCGCCGTGCATCTTGGGGTCAAGGCTTAGTGGGCAGTCGTTATAGTGCTCGCTCATACTCTACTCCTTACACGCAGCGTAAAACCTATAGGTATCGAAGTGTGGGTTAAACATTCGGCATACATCCGCTATTGCTACTATCACCTGGTCTTTAGTAGGGTTAGATGGGAGCATAGCGATTGCCAGGGCGATTGCCTTGAAGTGCTTCCTTGTCATAGTCACCTTCTCCTTCACTTAAAATCTGCCAGTATTTAGGAATGGCCCAAATATACTCTGTGCCCATATGATTTCATCTAGTAATTGGTATTTGGTGCGGCTGTTTGGCATTGCCATGATTCCCTCTATTATCTGCTCCTGAGTAGGATTGACTGGTAGCTTTGCGACCAGCCTTTCGAGTATCTTGAGATGTCTCTTTGCAACCATTGTTATCTTCCCTCTCTGCATTTTGAACGCCAGATTGCCGCAAGTCCCTGTAATACTGAGTTGTCTGGATACAGCAAGTCAACCGGAGAGAGCAAGGCCAATATCCTGTCAGGACAGTTGTACGCACATGGCCCCATCCCCTCGTCCATATCCTGCCAGCCAAAGTTGAACTGCTCCCATCGTGGCCTGTAATTGGTAAATAACACTACTCCCATGACCAGCCCATCATCCCTCTTGTACGCCATGTACGCCTCATGCAAGCTGGTGGTAGCTAGGTCTACTACATGAATCACTCCATATTCAGCCGTAAATACTTCCAGGTTAGTTAGGCCCGCCTTCCTATGTATGTATATCCAGCCCATTATACTTCTCCTCTAGTTGTTCTTTCTGCACTAACCAGATAATCGCCTGGACTTGTTGAGGCAAGATGTGGAGTCCATACGCCATGTCTCTTATCGCATCCTGGATGAGAGAGACACGCCCCATGCCATGCCACTTGCGCCGTTCGCTATCTGTCAATGCCCTTCCCACCGCTGCGTGGATTATGTGTCTGTCCACAACAGGTAGGTGATATGGCTCCTCTGGGTCACAGATAGTCATCCAGAATGGTACTACCTTGGGGCCAGACAGGTGCCACCCGATAGGCTCCCCTTCTATCATTGCCATT
>Ga0213870_1000110_pt1 | contig 40920 bp, 44 predicted proteins | sample WICALVC2017_Meta_FD_160119 | JGI IMG/M metagenome (GOLD analysis project Ga0213870, IMG submission 160119) | Freshwater microbial communities from subterranean cave lake in Wind Cave National Park, South Dakota, United States - WICALVC2017 | ecosystem: Environmental > Aquatic > Deep subsurface >...
CATCTTATAACAAAGGAGGTCACAGATGAAATGCCACAGATGTGGAGGAACCATGATTGCAGATTTTTTTCAGGATTTAGAAGATGACACCGGTCATCTTTGCTTTTACGGTATGCGGTGTATCCCATGCGGAGAGGTATTGGATCCTGTTATTTTGGAAAACAGACAAAAACGACCGCACCACCAAGCCAGAAACAGAAAGTTAATGACATCCGGCAGATAAGGGGGCAACGGCCCCAGCACGAGAACGCCTGCTTCGCAGGCTTTGAAAAATAGGGGGCGGTCTTTCGCCTCCTTCTTTCTTTCCCCCACGAGTAAAAAATGGAAGTCGTAGAAAACCGTCATATTCTAACGGATAGAGATATCCTATTGGCTGATCTCCTAGAGGTCTTTCCGCTTTCTTACGAGGAATATGTCGCGCGAAGCGGGTATCTTGCTTTAGGCACAGCCATTGACAATCTCCGGCCTGCAAGCGTTGTAGATGCTGTCTTAAAATCGGAACTATTTGGACGCGGTGGCGCGGGATTTCCTACGGCCAAAAAATGGCAGATGGTTTTATCCCAACCGGGCGAAACAAAATATCTTTGTTGCAACGGCGCTGAGGATGAGCCGGGGACATTCAAAGACCGATACCTTTTACGTTCAAATCCACATCAATTACTTGAGGGAGCCGCCTTGGCCGCGTTTGCGATTGGTGCCCATGAGGGATATCTTTATATCAACGGAACCTTTCATGAGGAGATCACCTTTCTCAACAAAGCCATTGATCATGCCCGCGAGCATGGCCATTTGGGATCTCCATTCAATGGTTTTCCAAAAGGCATTATGCTGTATATTGTTAAAACCCCCGGGACTTATATTGCCGGAGAAGAGACTGCCCTGCTAGAGGTTGTGGAGGGTCGTCCTGCAAAGCCAAAGCAAAAACCACCTTATTATCCTGCCGTACATGGCCTTTTTGGAAAACCAACACTCGTTAATAATTTAGAAACAATCTGCAATCTTCCGCATATTGTGCGAACATCTCAATCAGGGGGGCAACCCGCTTCTAGGACGATGATATTTTCCTTAACAGGGGATGTCAGACGAGAGGGTATTTATGAACTTCCTTTAGGAACACCCGTTCGCGTGCTCATTGAAAAATATGGCGGAGGCGTTATAAACGGGGGTGCAGTCAAGGCGTTTTTCCCGGGAGGCCCTTCTAATGCCGTTCTCCCCGGGGATAAAATTGATTTACCGCTTGATAGTGCCGCCCTCAAATCCGCAGGCTCTAGTTTGGGAACAGGCTCTCTTATTGTTATGTCCGAAGAAAGCTGTATGGTGCAAAAGGCGTTGTTCTATGCAAACTTTTTTGCAAAGGAAAGTTGCGGCCAATGTCCCCCGTGCCATTTGGGGCTTGCAAACGTAACAGAAATGTTGCGAAAAATAGACTCAGGATTGGGACAGAAGGGCGATATCGAGGAAATTGAGCAACTGTGCGCCATGATTAAGGGGCGGGGATATTGCTATCTTCTGACCGGAGGCGTTATTGCGGTAGAATCAATCTTGAGACATTTTAGGGCAGAGTTTGAGATGCACATTACAGAAGCAAGGTGCTCATCAAGAAATAGTTCAGGGTAAATTTGCAATTTTAAATTCATACTTCGTATTGTCCGAAATCTTCTGGTCTTAACCCCTCCAACCATTTGTTGATATCTTCTGATGTCTGTTTTTTGACAAGGCCATCATGCACAAAAATCGGCGCATTGGCGCGTAAGGCCAAAGCAATGGCGTCAGAAGGTCTTGCATCAATGGTCACTTCTTTATCGTTATAGAAAAGATGAATTTTTGAATAATAGGTGGCATCTTTTAAATCGGTCAGAACGACGCTTATCATTTTCGCATTTAACTTATCTATAATATTGCTAATTAAATCGTGTGTGAGCGGCCTCTGCGGAAAAATCCCTTCTACGGCAAGACCGATTGCGTTGGCTTCTGGCCGACCAATCCAGATCGGCAACAGTTCGTTATTCTCTTCTTCACGAAGAATCACAATAAATGTATTTTGATTGGGGTCAAATACCAACCCCTGCACTTTTACCTGAACAAGCGTCATAAGAGGGTCACTTCACAATCTGGCTTAAATCAAAAATTGGCAAAAGGACGGCCAATACAATAAAGAGAACGACTCCCCCCATGGCCAAAATCATAAAAGGGCCAAGAAGCGACGTGAGTGTAGTAATCGTTGTCTCGACTTCGTTTTCATAAGATTGTGATACTTTATTCAACATCGGCTCTAGCTCGCCGCTTTTTTCGCCAATGGCGATCATGTGCGTCAGCAATGGCGGGAACAGGCCACTTTTCTTGAGCGGTTCAGCAATCCCCTCTCCTTCACGAATATTTTCTCGCGCCTGCTCAATCGCTTTTTCAACGACTTTATTGCCCACCACTTCCTGCACAATCGCCAATGCCGGCAACAATGGAATCCCCGCTTCAAGCAATGTGGCCAGCGTTTTTGCAAAACGCGCAACGGCCATAATTTTAAAAAGCCGCCCAACTAAAGGCAGTTTGATCGTAATCGTATCGTACTGCCATCGTCCCGCAGGGGTTGCGATATAACGTTTTAGCCAAACGATCAAAGCAATGATCATAAGGACAATGACGACGCCGTAGTTTCTTAAAAAATTACTGATGGCCAGAAGGAAAACCGTGGGCAGGGGCAGGGCTTTCTGCATATCTGAAAAAATACCCGTTACCTTGGGAACCACAAAGGAGATCAGAAAGATCAGAATGAGTCCGCTTAAGATCATCATCAAAACAGGGTAGGCTAAAATCGAGAAAATCTTGCTACGAAGCGCAACCTGCGCCTCAAGATACTGAGAGACCCGCACCAGTATTAACGCCAATGTTCCGCTGGCCTCGCCGGCCTTAACCATCTGCTGATAGAGCGTTGAGAAGGTCTTTGGATGTTGCCCGAGCGCGTCAGCCAAAGAAGCCCCCTCCCGAATACGATCGCGAACCGAGACCCAAAGCTGTTTGTGCGCAGGCTTTTCAACCTGATCAATCAACGCTTCCAACGCCTCCATCAACGGAACATTGGACCCTAACAAAGTAGCTAATTGCCTCGTCATTAAAGCGGTTTCAGTAAGGGGAATGCGATCCGAGGAGAAGATATCCGTTGTTTTTTTAATGTCATCTACGGGGGCTAAGTCGGTCGTGAAAATACCGTTTTGTCGCAGCTTTAAGCCAGCCTGTCGAGGCGATTCGGCCTCCATCGTGCCCGATGCTCCTTTTCCTTGTCCGTCAAAACCTTTGTATGCGTAGATTGCCATCTCTTTTTTTTATTCTGCCGTATCAAAACGATAAAATGCGACAACACCCATTAGAACGAATGAAGCCGCAGTACAATAAAGGGCTGTGTAGCCAAATCCCTGAACGATTAACCCAAAGACAGGCGATCCCAACAAGCCGCCTAAATCAAATACCAATGTGTACATGGTCATAAAACGCCCTCGATAAGACTCGCCCCCGCGTGCGATAATCACGGTAGAAAGAATCGGAAAAACCAATCCATTTCCCAATCCGCAGAAAACACCCGCCGCAATTAACCCGTAAGTTGTGGGCACAAGAATGAGTATTATAAGGCCTACTGCCAATGAACACAATGCCGGACAGAGAGATGCTTTTGGGCCATATCGGTCTGGCCAATCCCCTCCGATCAGGCGAATGCCCATTGCAGAAATCGTATAGGCCAGAAAAAAATACGAGACGTGGATCAATCCCACCGTCTTGGCATACGGCTTTAAGAAGACAATAAAAGAAGTCAGCCCTAATGAAAATAAAAACGCAGTCAGAATAGGAATACGCAACCGCGCGTGTAAAGCCCTTTCCCAGAAATTTTCTACAGCGATTTCACGGTCGTCCTCCACAACCTCTCGCACAAAATAGGAAAAGAAAAGTGATATAAAAGACAACGTAGCGCACAAGATAAAAAAATACGGGTATCCGCCGATACCCATTATTTTCTCCGCAAGCACCACGCCTATTGTACCGCTCAACTGGCCGGAGATTCCAAAAAGAGCGATCCCGGAAACACGCCGATCAGGGGGAGAGAAGTCAACCGCAAGTGTAAAAAAAGTAGCCATCAATATGCCAGTTGCGCATCCATGTAAAAGCCTGATTGCAAAAAGCGCAACACCCAACTGATTCGGCCACAAATAAAGCAGATGCGTGATGAGGAAAATCACGCCCCCAAGCAAAAGATAACGGTGCCGCCCTTTTTTGTCCATCAAGTGCCCGACAAAAGGACGCACCAATACACCCGACATGGAAGCCCCTGCCATAAAGAGACCGACATGAAAAGGATCAGCCCCTAAGTCCACAAGATGCGCAGGGAAAAGAACGTAAGACCACAACGCCAACCCAAAGAAAAAATGCGCCAAAAAAAGCAGGGAGAAATCCCGCGTAAAAAGCAGAGAAATGGAAGAATTATTTGAGGAATTACTTTCTATTTTTTGCAAACTCAACCACAACTGGAAGAACAGAGATCACGATAATGCCCAGAATCACTATTGTAAAATTATGTTTAACTGCGGGGATATTGCCAAAAAAATATCCCCCAAAAAGAAACAGTGTGACCCACGCAATGCCACCAGCGACATTGTAAATCGCAAACCGCCAGTAAGTCATTTTTGCGCAACCTGCGATAAAAGGGGCATAAGTACGAATGATCGGAATAAAACGCGCGAAGACAATCGTTTTGCCGCCATGTTTTTCATAAAATTGATGTGCCCTTTGCAGATGGTTTTTGTTCACATATCGCCCAAAAAGCGCAGACCCTGCAAAAGCACCAATCGCATAATTGACCGCGTCTCCTAGTATGGCCGCAACCGCAAGCAAAACCGCCGTTCCGCCTATCCCCCCCGGGGGTTCTACAAGACTCGCAGAAAGCGCGCCCACTGCGAACAAAAGGGAGTCGCCCGGCAAAAAAGGGGCAATCACCAACCCGGTCTCACAAAATACGATCAGAAAAAGAATGATCCATGTTGCAGTGCCATACTCTGAAAATAAAACCGTAAGATGCCGATCCAGATGAAGAAACAGATCAATGAAGGGATAAAGATCCATGAAAAATGTTTCAGGCATCATCTCTGCATCTTCCAATCAGACGGCAAGGCAATCGCGTTGTATTTTCTGCTGGCCATAAATGGCTTAGTGTTGATGTATGCCAAGATTTCCGCCTTTATTTTCATGCAAAACAACGGGCCGATAAGTGATTTTTTATTCTGTTCTTTAGGTTGCGTTTCAATTTTTTTAAGCATGTGTTCACTTAAAAAGCACTTCTAACAGATTACTCTGCGGGCGGAGTCATCCCGTTGGTTATAAAATCCGCAACATCATCAGCCATTTTTTCCGCAAGACGAAATGATGCCTCCCGCATGGCGCGGTCTTTTGCCGTTCTGTCTTGATCCGAATCCTGACTATTGAAATAGTCGGCGGAAGCACTTGCATTGAACTTCACAAGATTTGTCTTTTCACTCACTGTGTGTTCTACACCAATGGTCACACGCGACGCACTTGCCTGTCCATTCGAATTTAAAGCCAATAAAACCTGACCAAGCTGGTTCACCTTCCCAGAGAGTGTAAACATTGCCTTGTCTGGGTTGGAGACAAAAACGCCGCGGCGGATCAACGTCTCTTTGAATGCGGATGTGACCTGCGATCCTAAGATCGGCTCCTGTGTGTCGTTTTCAAATGCAATGACCGAAACGGTATGCCCTGATTGAGAAGGAGGCATGCCACTGCATCCCATAAGCACAATAAAGGGAAGAAAAAATATCTGTTTATAAGACAATGTTGATGAGCCTCCCCTTGACGACAAAGACCTTCTTGATTTGCTTTCCTGCAACCGCAGTCGCAACCTTGGGTTCTGCAAGCGCCCTTTCTTGAAGGATGTCATCCGAGGTTCCGGCTTGCGCATTGAATTTGGCCTTTATCTTTCCGTTGATTTGCACAACAACCTCTACCGTCTCATACGCTACATACGCAGGATCGTAAGATGGCCATGCCACTTGGCTGATAGACGGGGGATGTCCTAGCATCTCCCACAACGACTCCCCCAAGTGAGGCGCAAAAGGAGAAAGCAGTAACACCAGATGATCCATCGCGCTCCCAAGGATCTCTTGATAAGAAGATTCTTCCGTAATCGCATACTCTATTTCAGATGAAAGAAAATTGTAATACTCCATCAGCGCAGAAATCGCCGTGTTAAAAGAAAACTTTTCGATATCTTCTGTCACCCTTTTAATCGTGCGCTGTGTCATACGGTGCATATCGGAAACGACACCTGTGTTTTCCGTATGACCCACGGAAGCCTTGTGGTCACGGTGACTGTAGCGGCTCACCAGTTTATGAACCCGCGTTAGAAAACGGAATGCGCCCTGCACACCATCATCGCTCCAAGATAAATCTTTTTCTGGCGGGGCCGCAAACAGTGAGAAAAGCCGAACGGTATCCGCGCCATACTGTGCAATTAAGACATCTGGATTCACAACGTTCCCTTTTGATTTGGACATCTTTGCACCGTCTTTAATCACCATGCCTTGCGTCAGCAGATTTTGAAACGGCTCTCGAATCTCCATGAGTCCTAAATCTGCAATCACCTTGGTAAAAAATCGCGCGTAAAGCAGATGCAAAATGGCATGTTCAACACCGCCAATATACTGATCCACCGGAAGCCATCGCGCCGCAGTTGAAGCATCAAAAGGCGCATGGGTCTCATGGGGAGAGAGGTACCGCAAGAAGTACCATGAAGAGTCAAAAAAGGTGTCCATCGTGTCGGTCTCACGGAAGGCTTGCAGATGACACTTAGGACAAGCCGCGTTTAAAAATGTAGGTGATTGCGAAAGCGGGGACCCCCCTTTGCCAGTAAACGGAATATCTTCCGGAAGCCGCACGGGAAGATCCGCAAGCGGAACAGGCACGGCACCGCATTGCTTACAATGAATGATCGGAATCGGTGTGCCCCAATACCGTTGTCGAGAGACACCCCAATCTCGAAGGCGATAATGAATTTTTTCTTTTCCTAATCCTTCCTTTTCAGTATATTTACATATAGCCTTCCGCGCGTCTTCCGTAGAAAGACCCGTAAAAATATCGGACTGAACCAAAACGCCCTCATCCGTATAGGCCTGCAACGGAGACGGCGGGACAGACTCCGTTTCTTGGGTCGGCACGATGACAGTCCGAATCGGTAAATTATATTTTGTCGCAAATTCAAAATCGCGTTGATCGTGCGCAGGCACCGCCATAATAATGCCCGTACCATACTCCATCAAGACAAAATTACCGACAAAGATCGGTATCCTTTCCTGTGTCAATGGATGGTTTGCGTATGCCCCCGTAAAGACACCCTCTTTTTCGAGCGTCAACGATGTGCGAACCGTTTTGTCCTGTCCTTGCGCCTTTTCGATAAAAGACAAGACGGCCGTGCGTTCCGCCTTTTCCGCAATAAGCAAGGGGATCATCGGATGCTCCGGCGCGATGCAAAGAAAAGTAACCCCAAAAAGGGTATCAGGGCGGGTTGTAAAAATGGTTAGGGTGTCTTTGCTTTCTGAAAGCGGGAACCTAAGTTCTAACCCACTGCTTTTTCCAATCCAGTTTTTCTGCATCAACAAGACGCGTTGGGGCCAGCCTGAAAGTGTTGCAAGACTTTCTAAAAGTTCTTCTGCGTATGCGGTAATTTTTAGAAACCATTGCGTGAGTCTTTTTTGTGCGGCTGTACTATCGCAACGCCAACAAAGGCCGTCTATTACCTGCTCGTTGGCCAAAACCGTTTCACAAGAAGGACACCAATTGACCGTGCTTTCTTTCTGATAGGCCAGTCCTCGTTCAAACATTTTAATAAATAGCCACTGATTCCAGCGATAATAATCGGGCAGACAAGTGGTGACCTCGCGATCCCAGTCGTAAGAAAGACCCAATTTCTCGAGTTGTACACGCATGGCGGAAATGTTCTGAATCGTCCAGTCGGCAGGCGGAACCCCTTTGTCTATGGCGGCATTTTCGGCAGGCAAGCCAAATGCGTCCCATCCCATCGGGTGAAGAAGATCAAAGCCGCGCATCGTTTTAAAACGGGCCATCAGATCGCCAATGGAATAGACCCGAACATGCCCCATGTGAATCTTTCCAGACGGATACGGGAACATCTCAAGGCAGTAATATTTAGGGCGAGAAGAGGTCGCGTCTACGCAAAAGGTCTGATTGACCTTCCAGTATGCTTGCCAACGCGTTTCTATCGCTTGCGGCTGATATTCAATATCAGACATTATAGAACGATCCAAAATCTTTGGGATGAACGCGTGCGAGCCATTCTGAAAGGCCGTCCGTAGATTCTTTGTGATTCAGAAGTGCTTCTGCCACATAAATGGGCGCATCATATCGAAGCGAAAGGGCAATGGCGTCCGAAGGCCGCGCATCTATTTGCAACGATCTAGGAGGCTTAGCTTTTAACGTTTCAGACACCACTTCCTCAAGATAAAGTACTGCGTAATAGGTGCTATTATTGACATCGGTTATCATTACTTTGTCCAGTTTAAAATGCAGATAGGTTAATATCTCTTTTAATAAATCGTGTGTCAGTGGCCGCGCAATCTCTACTTTTTCCAAAGCCATCCGAATCATAACGGCTTCTGCGGAACCCATCCAAATCGGCAGTAAATGTTTGTTTGTTTCATCTTTTAAAATAATAATTTGCGCCTCTGTATTGGGATCAACCAGTGCCGCGTATACCTTCATCGGAATATTCATTTTCGCCTCATCGGTAATCTTCTAATTAGGCCGCGGCTGGCCACTTCCATTGCCTTTTCAAAAGAGGCAGGCGCTGTCGGAAAAAATAAAAACAGATGCCCGCGGGATTCTCCAACCCCCTCCCACAAAATATCCCCCTGTTCAATATCCCAAATCCGTGCTTCAATCCGAACCTGCGTGGCGCCTTCAACGACCTCAATCTGCTGTAAATGTGTTTGAAGGAGAAACCGGATTGTAGTGCTTTTCCTAATCACGGAAAAATCACTTTCTTCCAAAATCTTTTTTGTTTGAGGAAGCGAAAAAGAAACATTGGCAGGAGACAACTGGGCAAGCGGCAAAACCTTCGGCTGTGCCTCTTGCATTAAAATGTTGAATATCTCTTTTGCCTTAGGAAGATACGCGTTGGTTGCATTTTCTGAAGTCATTTCTAACACGACTGTTTCTTCTTTGCCCAGCGGGTCTATTTTCAAAAACCCTTTTTTATAGGTTTCGTGGGATAGATCGCTGATGCTCGTACAGCCTAGAGAGGCCATGACGATCATCAGCAAAAACCCCACCCCATTTTTTTTAATCTGTCTTTTAATCTGTCTTGACATATCCAACGCCTCTATCGGAACATCATACCCCATGAAGGGTCTTTAAAGAAATACGGTATTCTTATGCGCGTTCTCATTATTCGATTGTCTTCTATGGGGGATTTGGTCCATGCCTTGCCAGCCTTAACCGATGCGGCAACGGCGCATCCAGAAATTCATTTTGATTGGGTTGTAGATGAGACATTTTCTGATGTTCCCTCTTGGCATCAGGCCGTAGATCGTATCATACAATGCCCCCCGCGCAGAAGCAGGTCAGCGTTTTATCAATCACTCAAAAACGGAAAGTTTTTATCCTTCTTCAAACAGATACGGCAGACAACGTATGATCTGATTATTGATTTACAGGGCGATTTTAAAGGCGCCCTCACAACATATCTCTCGTCTGGACGCAGTTGCGGCTATGATGCCAAATCAGTACGGGAGTGGGGAGCGCATTTTGCGTACGACCAAAAATACCCTGTCGCCCAAGGCGCGCATTCTATTGAACGCATGCGTCAACTCATGGCACAGGCCCTTTCGTACCCCTATCGCAACACGCCCCCTAGGTATGGCATTGACCGATCGCGATTGCCAACGATTAAGCTTAAACTTCCAACCCCTTATTTGGTTTTTATTCATAGCACCAGTTGGAAATCAAAATGCTGGCCAATCGCTTACTGGAAGCAATTGTCTGGGATAGCCATTGCGTCTGGATTTTCGGTCGTCTTGCCTTGGGGCAACAAAAAAGAGCATGAGACGTCTACGCAAATAGCCGATGGCCGTGATCCTGTTTTTGTACTGCCTGATCTTTCCATATCACAAAAGGCGTCTGTGATTTCGAATGCGACGGCAACGGTAGGATGTGACACCGGATTAAGTCACATTTCTGCGGGACTTTCCATTCCTTCAGTTGCGATTTACGGGGCAACCGATCCTGCTTTGTGTGGCACTATTGGAACGCATCAAAGCGTACTGGTCTCGCAGTTTGAGTGCGTGAAATGCCACCATGCAACATGTAGATACGAAAAAGAAGCCTTGTACAGCCCGGCATGTCTTGTGGAGATTACCCCCGAGAAGGTATGGAAGAAATTACAAGAAGTATTGAGAACTGCGGCCTATCATTAGCCATTAGCAGGCATTAGCCCTGCTTGGACGCAAACCTCACTTTGCGTTTTTCGCCAAAATAGGTCTCAAACCCTTTTTTGGCAACATTGCTGGCTTTGACCTTCCAATTGTTCCCGCGATTGATAATCAGTGCGCTAATCACAACTTCCGGATCATCAAGCGGTGCCATTCCCACAAACCATGTTACTTTTCCTGCAGGATTTTCTCCGGTCAAAGAACCTGTTTTTCCGCCTATTTCAATGTCGCGTAAGGCAGGTTCTTTCCATGCCGATTTAAAGGCCCTGTGCCCAGTCCCTTGTGTAATCGTAAGCCCCATCATCTGTCGTAACTGCAGGGCGGTATGAGGGGAGATTGCCCTTGCAAATACTTTTGGCGTACATTCTAAAATGGTCTTTCCAGATGTGCCCACCACCCGATCAATAAGACAAGGATTGACCATGATGCCATCGTTTGCAATGGCAGATCCAATCATGGCGGCATGAATCGGAGAAAGGCCAACATTGCCAAATCCAGCGGCTAAATTCGCAAGACCCTCTCTGCTATCTTCTGTTTTGATCCGACTGACTTGAACAGGCAATTCAAACGGAATTTTCTGATTGAATTTAAAGCGGTTGGCATAGTTCATGAGCGTTTTTGTATTGAGATAACGAAGGGCCACTTCAGAAAATGCCCGGTTGTCTGAAGCGGCAAAGGCATCTCCAAGCGTGGTCCGAGATGAACGAGACCGATGCCTATTGATAATTTCGGTGTTAGGATCGGCTTGCTTCTCTTCAATCGCGGCAGAAGCCGTAATGAGTTTAAAGATCGAAGCGGCGGGGTAAGTCGCCCGCAAGGCCAGATTCTTCGCGCGCGGCTCGCGGGAGGAGTGCTCCACAAGTGCCAACACCTTTCCGGTATGCGGATTCATCGCAACAAAGACACCATAGGGCACCTTGTTTTTCTTGAAATACTCCTTCATGCCGGCCTGCAACGATGGTCTTAAAGTGTAAATCGTTTTCAAGCCATTCTTAAACGGAACAACAAACTTGCCCCCTTCAAGACGATTCAGGGATAAATCCCGTTCACCGGCTTCCCCATTATTGAGCAAAGAAGGCTTTATAAAAGGATCACGCAGTTTTTTAAACGGAACAACCTTCACAGGAAAAGGGGCCTCGTCACGGATTGGCAAGGCAGAGGAGGACGCAGGGAAAAACAAAAGTCCAAAAGGAGACACAATCGTCAGGAAGACAACCCAAGCAATGCCTCGCAGCATTTGAATTTTAGTAAATGTATACGGCCTCATAGTGCTATCGTACCATAAACCGCATACGATCGCCTAATGGCATGATTTTAACGGTGATAAACCAACAGAGAAATCAGGCGTCTTTCTCGCCGCCCCATTCTAACACCTTGTCAAAACTCTGCACCAATGCTTTGGCTTTTTCAATAAAAAGATCGCGTTGTCTGCGAAGACTAACAATCTCTCCTTGTAATTGTGTCACTTGCCGAACGGCTGACCGTGTGATTTCTTCTGATCGAGACTCGGCTTCGCGAATCACCAACTCCCCTTCTTTCTGTGAAGAAAGCCGCATTTCTTCCATCGCTTTTTGAGCCGCAACCAATGTGTCTGTCACCGCCGACTCTTTTCGTTTTAATTCAGTAATCACCTGATCCTGATCTTCAATCTTAACCTTCATCATGGCGTTGTCTTTCACCAGATTCTCCACCTCTTCTGCAACACTGATTAGAAAAGAGTGTACCTCACGCGGATCATATCCTTTAAAACTGATTCGAAAGAGCACCTGACGAATATCTACCGGTGTAATCTTCATCTACACTCCTCTTTATTATGTCACACCCAAAAGGGTGACGATTCATGAAGGCAACGTTATTAACGTTACCGTAATTGTCCCGCCCATTCAAAAAGAGAGCGAACAAGAAAGTTTTGTAAAAACAGTACGGATAATAACGCAATAAACGGGGAAATATCAACCCCTATTCCAAAATTCCCAATGGCATTGCGAATTGGATAAAGCACAGGCTCCGTCGCCTTTTGCAAAAACTGAACAATAAAATTATAGGGGTCAGGGTTAACCCATGAAATCATCGCGTTGGCAATAATAATCCACTTATAAAATTCCAATAGAAAACTTAACACCTGCGCAATAGATTCAATAAAATTTGCCGTCAAAAACATAAAACTACCCTATCTACAAACACGCACTAGTGAAAACGAACTTGTGACTTTCCACGTCTCATCTTATATCCAATTCTCCAGTCTCAGTTCGGAAATAACTTCAAACTCTTTCGTATTGTTTGTGATCAAAATTCCTTCGTAAAATATCACGGTTGAAGCAATCAAGAGGTCATTAGGTCCGACGATTTTTCCTAGACTTTCCGTCACGCCCCGCACTTGCGCGTAGACGTATGAAACTTGATCATCAAATGGAACAATTTCAAATGGGTCAAGAAATCTTTCAAGTTTTTCTAGTGTCGTTTCCTTCGCCTTGCTTTTTTCCGCCCCAAGTAGAAGCTCCGCTTTGACTATAGACGATATCTTAATTTCATTTGGAGAGGTCGAAAGAAGACGCTTCCGAATGTTACCATACTTTCCATTGAGAAAGTAAATACAGGAATTTGTATCCAGAAAGAACACTTAAAAAGATTCCCGGTGGCTATCAGATGCGCATGGAACCGATTTTGGTTGTTTCCAATCTTCGCTCGAAATGGAGCCAAAAAGACTTTCAAAGTCAGCAGGATAAACAGGATCAACCTTCAATTTTATCTGATTGGCAACCCACTTCGAGATTGATACATGTTGCATAGCCGCAACGCTTTCAACTTTCTTCAAGGTTTTTTCATCAATGTACAGGGAAATCTGTGGCATTTTGCCCTCCAATACAAGTATACAGTATACTTATTGATCTAGCAAGTATTAAATTATTACCCAAAAACAGCGATAGAAATGATCTGGATCTGGCTACACTTCATGCTCTTTCTTTTTTTTTACAGGCCCAACGAGGCCTGTATCACCGACGGGGGCCGGTGCCCCCCTCACCAAGTTCTTTGGAACGTAGCGTGGCCTTTTCAACAGCGGAAATCAGGCCTGCCCGAACGCCAGACGATTCTAGTTGATGTAGGCCCGCAATCGTTGTTCCACCGGGGGAAGCCACAAAATCTTTGAGTTTTGCAGGATGTTCAGCACTTTCTATCAGCCATTTTCCCGCGCCATAAACGGTCTGCGCTGAAAGCGCTAATGCAGTGTCATACGTTAAGCCACATTTTACGCCCCCCTCCGCCATCGCCTCAATGACCACCATGACAAAGGCCGGCCCGCTCCCTGAAAGGCCTGTCACCGCATTTAAAAGAGATTCTTCTAAAACCCAACACTTTCCAATAGATTCAAAAATGGTAATGCCTTGTTGCAATAATTCGCCCGCCATGTTTGCGCTTGGCGCAAGGACGGTGGCCCCGGCCAATACCAGCGCAGGCGCATTCGGCATGGCCCGGATAACCGCTGTGTCTTCGTCTAAATGCGCCCTGATATGACCAATCGTGATCCCTGCGGCCACAGAGATCAAAAGTTTTCCCTTAACGTATTCTCGTATCGGATCAAGCACCGTTTCAACAACAGACGGCTTGACACTTAAAATAATAATATCGGCTTGTTCTGCCGCTTTATTATTTGAGAGGGTCGTCCGAATTTTATAGTGGGCTTTTAGAAACGATATTCTATCCTGAGAAATATCTGCAACCATGATCGCGTCTGCATGAAAAAGACCTGCCCCCAAAATCCCTTTGATAATCGCCTCGGCCATATTGCCCGCCCCGAGAAAAGCAATTTTTTTTTGTGTTTTTGCTTTCGTCATTATAAAGAACTAAAAAAAAGAGACAATACGGCCTAATGTCTCGCGTAACTGGCTTCGTTCGACAATCCGATCAATCATGCCATGTTCTAATAAAAATTCAGCGCGTTGAAATCCGGCAGGCAGTTGTTGCTTAATGGTTTTTTCAATCACACGCGGCCCGGCAAAGCCTATCAACGATTTGGGTTCTGCTAAAATAATATCGCCCAGCATGGCAAAACTTGCGGTCACGCCTCCAAAGGTGGGATCGGTCAAGACCGAAATATAAGCGACACCCGCCGATTGAAGACGGGCAAGGGCAGAAGCACTCTTGGCCATCTGCATCAAGGAAAAAATCCCTTCCTGCATTCTTGCCCCGCCTGATGCGGAAAAAACTATCAGAGGCATTCGATTTGCAATAGCACGTTCTACGCCACGGGTCAATTTCTCTCCGACGACTGACCCCATACTGCCACCCATGAAGGAAAAATTTAAAAAAACCAGTATCACTGGCTGATGCTGAATCTCTCCCTCTCCCATCACAATGGCATCTTTATATCCAGTTTTTTCCTGATATGTTTTTAAGCGGTCTTTGTATCTTGCGGTATCTTTGAACGTCAGTGGATCTTGCGGAGAGAGGTCTTTATCTAATTCCTTAAAACTGCCTTCATCGGCCACCATTGCAATCCGTTCCGCCATGGAGATCGGAAAATGATATTGACACTTTGGACAAACTTTTGCGCGGCGTTCTAATTCCTTGCGATAGATAATCTCGCGGCAATTATTGCATTTAACCCAAAGCCCTTCAGCGCTTTTGAGTTTAAACGGCTCCTCTTCCCCTGATTCCTCTTTTTTTTCTTTTTTAAACCAAGCCATTTTTTTCTCCTCCCCTGACAAAGAGGAGGTTGAAAAGGGGTTAAGTGCCCATATCCCAAGAAGAGAGATACTTGACCTGCTCTTTGGTCAGCTTGTCTATCTCTATTCCAATAGTCTGAAGTTTTAACCGTGCGATGCCTGCGTCAATGGCTTTAGGCACAGCATAAACTTTAGCAGAAAGCGACTTTGATTCTTTCACAAGATATTCAGCAGAGAGCGCTTGATTGGCAAAACTCATGTCCATCACAGCCGCTGGATGCCCTTCGGCAGAGGCAAGATTAATGAGTCTTCCTTCGCCCAAAAGATTGATTCTTCGGCCATCTAAAAGGGTATATTCATCCACAAATTCTCTAACAACCCGCTTCTGCTTGGCAAGCTTCTCTAACGCTGGAATATCTATCTCAACATTAAAATGACCCGAATTACACACAATCGCCCCATCCCTCATTTGCTCAAAATGTTCCTTCCGCAACACTTTTGTATTGCCGGTGAGGGTCACAAAGAAATCACCCAGCGGAGCCGCTTTTTCCATCGGAAGCACACGATACCCATCCATAATCGCTTCGATGGCCTTTACAGGATCAATCTCGGTCACAATCACCGAAGCCCCTAAACCAGCGGCGCGACGGGCAACACCTCTGCCACACCATCCATATCCAACGACCACAAAAACAGATCCTGCAATCAGCCGATTCGTTGCGCGCAACACCCCATCTATCGTGCTTTGGCCTGTTCCATAACGATTGTCAAAAAGATATTTTGTATCGGCATCGTTGACTGAAATAACTGGAAATTTCAAAACGCCTTTCTCTGCCATGCTTCTTAAACGAATCACACCCGTCGTGGTTTCCTCGGTCCCGCCAATCACGGCAAATTTCTTTTTGGACGAATGAATCATGGAAACCAAATCAGCCCCATCATCCATCGTAATGACAGGATTATGCGCAAGCGCAGTCTCAAGATGTTTGTAATATTGTTTGTTGTCCTCGCCCTTAATGGCATAAGTAGAAATCTGGTAATCAGCGACAAGGGTCGCGGCGATATCGTCCTGCGTGGAAAGCGGATTGGACGCGCAAAGAACAACATCGGCACCCCCAGCCTTGAGCGTATCCATCAGATTTGCGGTTTCAGACGTCACATGAAGACACGCTGAAATGCGAACCCCAGAAAATGGTTTTTCTTTCTTAAAGCGTTTCTTAATGGCGCGTAAAACAGGCATCTCCTGCTCCGCCCATGCCATCCGATTTTTGCCCTTCTCACGTAAACTTATATCTTTAATATCGTAATCCATCCTTCTCCTTTGTGTATTGTCCTTTGTGTATTGTCACCACCCCTACCCCTCCTTAACAAAGAGGGGATATTATATGGGGTATTCATATCGGTCAAGATGACACGCTATTTATGAAATGCCCTACTATAGTCCCAACTCCCGTTTTAATATATCTGCCTTATCAGTCGCTTCCCATGTAAAATCAGGCTCGTTTCGCCCAAAATGACCATAAGCGGCGGTCTTTTTGTAGATAGGACGCCGTAATTTTAAATGGTCAATAATCCCTGCAGGGGTCATTGGAAACAAGTTGCGAACCACCTTCACCAGCTTGTCGTGAGAGACTTTTGTCTCTCCTTTTGTATCAATTAAAATGGAGACTGGATCCGCAACCCCAATGGCATAAGAAAGCTGTACCTCACACGCATCTGCAACCCCCGCCTTCACAATATTTTTGGCAATATAACGGGCCATGTAACAGGCTGACCTGTCTACCTTGCTTGGATCTTTTCCCGAAAACGCGCCTCCGCCGTGTCTGCCAAAACCGCCATAAGTATCCACAATTATTTTTCGCCCCGTTACCCCCGTATCCCCTTGCGGCCCGCCAATCACGAATCGCCCTGTTGGATTGATATGATAGATGATCGTGTCTTCATCAATCAGCCCGGCCGGAATGGTTGGAAGAATCACTTTGTGAATAATATCGTCACGAAGCTCCTTCAAGGTAATATCTTCACTGTGTTGCGTAGACACCACAATAGTGGTTACACGATACGGTTTTCCGTCTTTATACAAAACAGTCACTTGAGATTTTCCATCGGGTCTTAAATAGGGAAGAAGGTCTGTTTTACGCACCTCTGCAAGCCGCCTTGTAAGTTTATGGGCCAAAGCAATAGGCGTAGGCATCAACTCAGGGGTCTCATTGGTTGCATAGCCAAACATCAGCCCCTGATCCCCAGCACCACCCGTATTAACACCCATTGCAATATCGGGAGATTGGCTGTGTATGGCCGTCATGACTGCGCAGGTCTCATAATCAAACCCATATTTGGCACGGGTATACCCAACCGACTTAATCGTCTCACGAACAATATCAGGAATTTCTATATAGCAACTTGTTGTAATCTCTCCCGCAACCAAGGCCAACCCGGTTGTAACAAGACTCTCACAGGCAACTCTACACGTAGGGTCCTGCGCAATAATGGCGTCTAAAATGGCATCTGATATCTGATCACAAATTTTGTCTGGATGCCCTTCTGTTACTGATTCCGAAGTAAAAAGATAATTTGAACTGTCCATAAAAAAACCTCCTATCGCCAATTTTTTGCTAAAAACGAAAGGGTGGGTACACCGCGTTTATCGCGTACCCACCCTTGCCAAAAAAACTACTGTTTTGAAAAACCAGCATTGGAACATGTTCCGTGTGGCACATGTTCCTGTGGCACTAAGCAGACTCCTCGCCTTCCTTCTTTTTTCTTCTGGCCGTGTAAAAAACCCATCCTTCCAAAAGCAGGACAACGCCTGCAACAATTGGCGGAACATAATAAACACGAGAAGGAACAGGCGGCTCTAACATGAGATAGTAATAAGTCGAAAGCGCCATCTTGCCATCACGCTCTCCTGCATCTCCATCCCAAGCAAAAAAGACAATGGGAATGTTCTTACCCACCTCAAGCTGGGCTGATTTTTCTTTATCCTCTGTAAGCAATGCCCGCTTCATAACCACCTGCCAACGACCATTCTTCCATGTTGCGCTTGACACCTTTACATTAGAAGAATCTCTCGCAGAAACTGCTTCTAACCCGCGACCCTCTAGTTCACTGACTGTTGCATCTGATTGCCATTTCCAGATATCAACCCCTCTTTTTGTGTCGCCATGAATAAAATATGGTTTTTCGGGTGAAGGAAGCTTCTGCCAATCTTGCGCAAACTGAATCGCAATACCATCATTATAGGTCCCAACATCGGGAATCTGAACGCCCTTTAACGGCCCAACCGCCTCATCATCCTCATGGGTATTGTTCGTTGTTGTATAATTTGCATCGGGAAAAGAGGTGGAGAAAATCGCCTTAGCATCATAAATGGCGGGACGATTTTCATCTTGTTTTGATTCTGTGCGATCGTCCCATTCAAAGAGAAAGGCAACCTCTTTCGCATCAAAGAGCGCCCTTACACGAATATCGTCAACCGTACGAAGAAAATGTCTAGGAGGCTGAATAATCTGACTTCCCATCCCAACATACTGTGGAGACAAATCGTTCCATCTTGGATCGTTTGCATCATTCGGGGTCTTACCCTCTTTTAAAAACTTGCCCTTAATAATAAAACCTATTTTGGGTTTATTGGTTGAGGCTTCAATCGGATAATGTTCAGAAAGCGACATCACAAAATTGGCCACATTCCAACGGTCTTCTACCGTGAGCGTATCCGCAAAGGAAGGCATTGGCGTTCCATTTAGCCCTGTAGAAACCTCACGAAATATATTTTTAGGATTGTAGGGATCACGCCGATTGCCACGAATATTCCAAGGCTTTGCTAAGTTCGCCGGGAAAATAGGAAACCCCCAGTCATCACGCTGTGTCAAGTTGCCATTTCCACGGCCTTCCACACCATGACATTCCACACATTTCCCCTTATTCATAAAAACATCTTGGCCCTTTTTAATAGATTCTTCTGATGTCGGAACCTGTGTGCCATAATCAATGACGTGAAACTCTTCATCCTTGTCATCAAACTTTCGATCCAGCACCAAATTTGTTTTTACAAACGAGACAACCTGCTTGATCTCGACATCCGTCAAAATACCATCCCAAGCAGGCATCGCCGAACCCGAAAGGCCATTCTTGACCGTCAAGAAAAGATCTTCATCTGTTGGAAGCTCGCCTGACGCGGTATGGCGAATCTTAAATGTGCCCTGATTAAAATTTCTGGGCTTGGTCGGAAGTCTTTTTGTAGACGCACCATCTCCAGCCCCATCCGGACCATGACACCAAACACATTTTCTAAAATAGGTCGCCTTGCCTGCTGCAATGTCTGCAGGGGCCGGAACCGATGGACGATATGCCCCGGGAGGCGGTATCTCCTGCGCCAAAACCTTACTACTATGCCCAGCAAGCAGACCCAGTCCCATTAAAATGGCCATCACCACAAAACGTGATCTTAATTTCATTTTCCCTGTTCTCCCTAGATTGATACTTAGATTTATAGTCATTAATCCCATGTCCTAGGATAAAATCCAGTGTGCCAATATTCAAACATAATAACCTTCCACATCTCATCTTGCGTTAAGTGTTTCTCCCAAGGAGGCATGGCAGACGCCCAAGGAAAGGTTTCTCTCGGAACGCCAGGCCCGCCCTTAGCGACACGCCAAAGCACGAAAGTCTCCTGAAGCTGGGCAATCGTGCCAGGATCAGCAAAATTAGCCGGAATAGGATTAAAAGCATAAGCAAACATCCCGCGCCCATCAAGATTGTCTCCATGACAGAACATACAACCAGCAGTGCCAAAAAAGATTTCCCCACCCTCTTTAACATTCTGAAGATATTTAGGGGCATCTGCCGCAAACGGATTTTTTCCCATATACTGCGCCCCCGCTTCTTCCTTGCCATCAGCACCCTTACCACGAAATGGATTATATTCTGTCTGTAAATTCAAGATCTTTCCATGGATGTTGATACTGGCAGGAGGGGCGGGATGCACGGTTCTTAACTCAACAGGCTCTTCAAACTTTGGCATTAGTTTATTATACGTTCCATATCCAATAAGCAATGGCAAGGCGGCAAATACAATGTAACGGGACGTCTTCGCATTTTTTGTGTCTTCCTGAAGCATCGTACGAATCGGCGCAGTAAACTCTTGCCATGAAGGCTCATCAATAGAGGAATAGAGGAATATGGCAATCGTAATAATTCCCATGTACACCGCAAGAATTGTAAAGGGAAGCGGCGGCTGTAAAATAACCCTAAAAACGATAAAGGCCGCAATCCAGATTAGAGGAGCCTGAACAAGCTTCGGGATATGTATCTTTAGTACGTTTTTGACAAACCAGGCCAGAAAGATAACCGTTAAACCCATGCCAAGCTGAACGACCAAGGCAAATGTTCCGGCGTTGATAAACCCAGACGCGCCTCCCGCAAAAGAGAGAACAGGATAGAGCAAACAAGCCGACAAAATGGCCATTAAAAGTGACTTTCGTTTCATCATAATGTACAAACGCCTCCGTAACCCCTATAAGGGAATTAAGTAATGTTTAAACTAAAACTTTGCTTCATTAGAACTCATTAGAAACAGTGTTAGCACCACTATCAGCACCACTTCCCGAAACTGCCATGGAAACACGGCTATCCTTCTCTTTTTTAGTAGACACAAGATTTAATTTCTGAGTAGGCTTTACCATCGCCGTCTTCTTGAGAAGAGATCCCTCTTTTTCATTAGGAAGACGATCAAGCCCTTCCTTAATCGCCTGCTCGGCAGTCTGAGACAAAAGATAATCGGCCATATTGGATAAAGCGGAAAAAGTAAATTTCGTAGCAAAATCTTTTAGCATGTCATCCTGAAATCCAGGAACAACAAAAACCCCGGGGGTCATGATGGATTCCATCACATACTCCTTAGGTGTTGTTGCGTGCGCCTTTCCTTCTTTAACCGCCTTTTGATATTCGGGAGATTTAAGACGGTTTGGCGCATTCGTACCCTCAATCAGTAACGGCCCAACCATACCGATCTTTGCAACAGCAATCCCCGGCACTTTGTGACAGGCAAAACAACCCATCTTGGTCACAATCTGCTCTGGCGTGTCCGTTGATAATGCAATGGTCGGCCCCGCGGTAGCCGCGGCCCCACCAGCACCGGCTCCCGCCGCGGGAGCATCGGCCCCTAACTTCTTGCCAAAATAAGACTCCCAAGCATCTTTTGCCGTGGCCTTGGTCATATCTCCATCACGGGTCTGTAAAAAAGTCACCACAGAGACAATCTCTGCATCTGTGAGTTCAATAGGAGCCTTGTTGATAATCGGCATCGGACTAACCATATCATCCGTCCCCTTGAGAGCAAACCCCTGCACAACAAAACAATTCGGACAATATTCCGACTCAATCAGATATTCACCTCCGGAAGACGCATGCGGCTTGATACCAGAGTTAGACTCGCCCCCCGCAAGCTTATCCTTGAAAAACTTATATTTGTCCGTAAGGGGCCGTTTATGTGACCGCTCTTCTTCAGTTATTTTCAATAGATTTTCCGGATCGGCAGGGTTTTCATCAGAAAGCGCAATAAGATTAGGGCACCGATCTGCCTTTTGATCCATAAAGAACCGATGACAAAGAGGACACTGCCCCTTGCCAATGGGAGTCTCCCCTTTCCGCAACGACCCCTCAGGATCGTCCGTGCCAAATATGATTTTCTGCCCCATCTCTTTCAACTGATCTGGCGTAACAGTACTTGCATCTATCGCTACAGCGGCTTCGGGCGCATCCCCTCGAATCTGCGGCAACCAGTTTGTATAACTGGCCAAAACCCCCAGAATAAGGACATACCACATTGCAACCTTTTGAATAATTCCTTTTTTCTTTTTCTCCATAGGACTCCCTACCTTCTCCTATTTTCCAATAATTTGACAAAAAAATAGAGGCAGTCGCTCTGCAACGCAATTGCCCCTATTGGACAGAAAACCATATTTATATTTAGTGACTCCCTACCGGAACAGATACGCCTTCTATTTCATCCCCTGCTGCATCTTTCACCTTGGCATGAACCTTCTTATCGGTTAAAGTCCCAAGCCAGAAGACGAACAGAAGCATCGTCCAGAAGATCAGCACATTCATAGAATTTACATTTCCTGCATAGCCAATTGGATTGGTAAATGCCCACGGAGAGGCATCTCGCATGATTTCATTGACATGCCAATGTAACCGCACTGACGAACGAATATAGCCCATAACGGCCATCGTCCAAGTAAAGGCCACCGCCAAAAGAAAAAGCGCGTAAGCCCCTCGCACAGACATCTGCCCCCACCTAATCTCTCCCAGCGACTTAGCATCTTTTAATATCATGGTGTTCAAGGTAACGCCGAGAAACAATGTCGTGAGCGTTGTGCAGACCTGCGGAACAGACAAACCAATCCGAACATTCGCAGGGATGAAGTAGCCGTAAATCCCTAGGAAGATAATGTTAATCGCCGCACCGACAAAAATTCCGCCCAAGGCAAGATTTCCCCACCACGCCCACTTCACGGTTGGCACCTTATTAGCCCGCTGGTAAATACAGAAGCACAACACCGTTGTTGTGATAATGATGTTAATGGCCGTATTTTTGGCCGACATCACACCATAATTTCCAATAACAGGATGCTGAGCACCGCCCATCGCCTTTAACTCGGCGGGCGTCATCACCAACGTGTGCGGCGTTAACCACGTCAAGGTTGAAATAATCAACACCAACAACATATACTTAAAGAAACGGGTATATCGCTCTGAACCCGGCATACGGCCCATCGCCGTCCAGAGATAGTAATTGAGCGTAATAAACAATACTGCAATCATTGTGGCCTGCATAATAAAGACCCATGCCAACAACCCACCCATGAGCGTAATGCCCATCTGTTGACGATAGGCATAGACTTCACGCATCAACCAATATCCAGCGAACGGAAGGGGGATTAAGTTCAACACCCCCATGAACATAGCGGTATAACTCATCCAATCGTAATGCGCTTTTTCTTCGGGAGATTTGGCCGCCAAGAGACGATAGGCGGCATAAGCGGCCACAACGCCCCCCCCAAACGCGGCATTGCCCAAAATACGATGCACCACAATAGGAATAACCAATGGCGTGTGAATGGCGTTCCAAATGTTCCCCAAGAATCGCCCTTGCTCGTCCACACCAGACGGAGCCTGCATAAACGCAACCCATGTGTTGGCAAAGAACATGAGAATCAAACCAATCGTATTTAAAAAGATAGACAAGGAAAGATGACACCATTTTGAAAACCGAGTCTCGTTCATCTTGTCCCACCCATAATAGTAGACATAAAGAACGCCGCTCTCCAAAATAAACATCAACGCATACACATGCATGACTGGCCTGAAAATACTCGCCAAATACATGAAGAAGCCGGGATAAAGCGCAAGAAAGGTAAAGATCAGAAGCCCGCCCAAGATGGCCGTAATGGAATAGGCCGTCAAACTTATTTTCATAAACTCGTGGGCAAGATCATCATATTTCTTCGCCATCCGCTTGTCTTTTTGAAGCATTCCGACGAGCTCCACCACCAACACAAACATTGGAACAGCCAGCACAAATGACCCAAAATAAAGATGTTGTTGGTTTGCCATCCAAAGAATTGTACGGCTTTGAAACCCTCCATAAGTTCCGTAGTTGTCGGGGTACTTCAATTTAGGCGCTGGCGGCCCAGAGACAATCCCCTCTGTCTTCCAATGAAAATCTTTTGCCTTTTCAATTTTGGGGGCGTCCGTTCCCGTCGCCGCAGGAGCCTCTTCGGCAACCGCAACCAGAGGGACAAAAGGAAGCAGAAGCGCAACCACTATTAAGCTCAGAGCAACAACCGAGCCTATCCTTGCTATTTTTGGATTTTGCAACCAACGAAAACAACGCATCAGAGAACGCATTACGGTACCTCCTTAATCTTGAAACTGGTTTAACTTAACTTCGGGCACTGTTCTAAAAAAACCTCAATCTTTTTATTTGTAAGGGAACGGCAAGTTTTGAGCGAAGACCATTAGGATATAGTCTATGGAGAGATAATACCCCAACGCAAGCGCGAGAAAACCAATAAAAACACCAACACTCTTTCCGAGACCTACCTTACATTCCTCACACGCCTCATCTTTCTCTTGCATTTTACCTGTTCCTCCTGCGAAAGTCTTTGCCCTCGTTCTGGATTATAATTGTTTTACACCTTTAGAATCAATCCCCCTTTAAGGGGATAAAACCACCCCATCAATGTCCAGACATTGGAGGAGTATAGACATACCAGATCAACCAACTACAAACAATAAGCGTTGCCCAGCAAATCAGTTTTCCAAGCGTTTCTTTTTTTGATTCGTCCATTCTACGTTGCCCCTTCTTTAAGACCGTACCCTCTCAAGCCGACGAGGGAAACGGATTTTACAGTAATAAATTTTAAATGTCAATAGCAAAATAATTTTTTAGAACACGCTCAAAATCCGTTATAGAATTTCGGGCGCATTTACAATTTCAAAATCATTGAGATCAATATAGACAATCATCCCAGTAACCACCCTATTCGGGTAGACATGCCTTAATATTTCCATATAGTTTGTAAGTTGCGTCTTATATTTTTGGGCCTTACTGAATCCTGTCTTATAATCCATCACGGTGACTTTCGCCGTATCAATGACCACGCGATCCATTCGGAAGAGATTCCCTGCGCCGTCCGCGTATGCTTGTTCCCGTTTTATGACCCTTCCCGGCATTATTTTAAAATAGCCGCGTATCTCATGGTGATTCATCACCGACATGATCAGGGCATAAATCTCTGACTCTGGAAAATAAGATAGGGTCTCCTGCTGAACACGACGAATGATTTTTAAAATCCTATCTTCAGCAATATCATCCATAGACTCCACAAAAAATAACACCCGATGCATAAACTCACCCCGCAATCTTTCTTCCACGGAAATAAACTCTGTTTGCTCTACACGAAACGTAAGCGGGTTGCAACGATGCAAAAGCGTAACGGGGTCCGGACGAAACGATGCGTCCCCGTGGGAAGCATATTGGGAATCATATACTGGCTGTATTGCTTTTTCTGTAGGGGGATAATTCGCAATGGGTAAAAGTGAAAATGGGTACTTGTCTTTTTTTTTCGTAACGCCAATCACATAAAGCTCTCTTTCAGGCCTCGTAAGCCCTACATAAAGGGTATTGAGCTGATTCACCTTTGTACGCATTTTTTCGGACGCATAAAGACCTTCCAGTGTTTCATCACATTCGGCCTCTTCTTTGTTGATCTTCACAAGATGCACGGTTTCTTCTTTTTCCTCTACGATATAACCCAATCCCTTTTCGTGAACGTCATAGAGCAGGACAATGACCACTGGAAAGCCAAGCCCCTTTGATTTATGAATGGTCATGATATGCACGGCATTCGCGTTTTTGGGAACCGCCATATTCCAATGAACATCTCCTGTGGATTCTTCATCGTCAGAAGCGGCTAAAAAATCAGTTAGGCTATTGAATCCCTGCGTTTCAAACGATGAGACAATGTTTAGAAATTGAATGAGCGCGGCCTCCTCTTTGGGCATCTCCTGAAAAAGTTTAAATCGGACAAAAATTTCTGTCACGAGGTCATAAATAGGGAGAAAGCCTGACACCTTAAAGAGCACTTCAAAATATTGCTCCCAAAGATTGCCAAACTGATCTTGGAACGCCTTATAGAGAGGGGCAACGCGCCCTTGTCGGGAATGGCGTCTTTGTTGGAAGCAAAATTCTCTGATGTTTGCTATCTGTGTATTTGCATGGTTTGCAAGCAGAATTTTGTTAAAAACATCGCCTAATATAAATGTTCCGAATGAGAAATCATCAGGGGGCGAATTCAGAAAATGAATCAGGGCCATGATCTCCCCAATGATCTTCCTTCGCCTTATATCAAGACTGCTGTATGAAATAAAGGGGATACCCTTTTCGTTGAGCCATGCGGTCGCCCGCACTGCATCTTTATTGCTCTCTGTCAAAAGGGCAATATCGTTGTCGCGATAGCCGCGTGCGCGCAACGCCGAAATAAGTTCTTGTATCTTTTCTCGTTCAGCAGGCGCATCATCCGACTTGTCTAAAATAACAACCTCCACGTAGCCATCGTCATTTCCCTCGTCTTTGGGGTGTTGAATATAATCGCTTAGACCACTTTTCTCTCCCGCCGCTTTGTAGGTCTCATTTTTAGGAAGATTTATTTTGAAGACCTGCGCGTTGAATGCAAGTACCTTAGGCAGACTGCGATAATTGGTTTCAAGCGACGAAACGAAATGCGTCGCAGACGGAAACGGATTGGTTTGTTCTAATGCCTTCATGATGGTGTAATCTGCGTTCCTAAAACTATAAATGGATTGCTTCGTATCTCCAACCACAAAAAGACTTCCCCCTTGCGCCAGCGCATTTTCAATCAGCGGAAGAAGGTTTTTCCACTGTATGGGCGCGGTGTCCTGAAACTCATCAATAAGAAAATGAAAGATCGTTTCCCCCATCCGAAAATAAACGTCTGGCACAATCTGCCGATCCAAGTAACAGGCTAACGCTTTGTTGATATCTCCAATGAATATCTTTCCCTGTTGTTTCTTGATCTGCTCAACCATTGGCGTTACGGCATCCAGGGTTTTAATATAAGGGGCGCACAAAGTGCGGCAAAGCATATTTGTAAATCGCCATGAAGATTCCTTAAACGCTTCCCATAACGCAATAACCTCGTCGTAGGCGATCTGTTGATCTTTTTGAGGCTTGATGACGGGAGGGTTTTTATATGCCTTTCCAGAGAGTCCTTGAAAATCATTTGATTTAATCTGTGTCAGGGCTGTTGTATAGGCAGAGTTACCATGCGGAGTGAGGCCAGACTGTTCAATCTTCTTTTGAATTGCATCTATGCAGAAGATCATCTTGTGTTCACACGCTTTTTGATCATCAGCATAATCTTCAACCTCAGCTTTTTTGTAAAGGGCAGAAAGTTTGACATCAATTTTCTTGATGCCTTCAAAGAGGAATGTCGTCGGACTCCACGGATAAGCCGTATCTGCACCCTTATTCAGTGAGGCGATAATGGCCTCCAAATCGTCAAGACTGCGGACAGAGGCTGTGCGAAGAAAGCGATCGAAGGCATATTTCATCAGCGCCGTATTGTCCATTACGATTTCAAAATCAGGGTGATATCCAAAATCAATGGCCGAGGATTTAAAAATAGTGGTCATGAAACTGTCTATTGTTTTGATTTGAAAATCCGCATAGTTTTGAAGGATCAGGTCAATCAGAGATTCCGCGCGCATCTTTAGGGTCGGATCATCAAAATAAATTTCTTTGAGTCGCTCTAACGTTCGCGCCTTCATTTCCTTTGCGGCGTTGTTTGAAAAAGTAACGGCGAGAATATTGCGCAGACGGTTGTTCGGAATATGTTCAGAGAGCAAAAAATCAACGATTCTTTTGGTGAGCTGATAGGTTTTCCCCGATCCTGCGGAAGCCTTGATCACGGCAAGATGGGGAAACGAAAGGGCGTTATTCATCCGAAGCGCTCTTGCGTCCTTTCAAAGGGTCACAAGCCCTCTCCTTTGAGCACCACTTCACCGGTTGGCTGGGAAGAACCGCCGGGCGGTTCAGCCGTGGCCGTGAAAAATAAAATCGCTTCAAGTGGATTCGGAATCGGCTTCATCTTCACAAAGTCCGTATTCAGGAAAGATGAAAATACCCCTGCATCCGATTTTTCATTCTCCTGGTGCGCCCAGAGTTGATAGACCTTTCCCTCTCGTAAAGAAGGCAGATCAAACGCAAAAAATAATCCTGTATTTCTTTCTGAATTCCAGAAGATTTTCCCAAGCGCGCCTTCTTTTCCGGTCAGTGTAAAGGGAATGGTTTTGCGTGCTTCAATCAGCGCAAGAGACTCTTCCTTTTCAGACAGGGTGAGCCGCAGGGCAAGCAGGGCATCCTCCTTTTCAGATAGGCTAAGGCGCAACAAGGCCATCTCTTTCGACTGACGTTCTGCAGTTTCCCAATCGGAAACCATTGTTTTTATGACGCCTGCGCAAATCAGGCCTGCAATGACCCATACCATCATCCGCATCCATGGAAACTGCATCATCAAAGATGTGCGTGGAACAGGGGGCGCAACAGATAGACGCGGGGTTATATTTTTCTCCTGTTCCATTGCATGTAAAAGATTAGCACGAACAGAAGGGGGCGGGGTCATTTGCGGGAGAACGGCCAATATAGAAAGATCAATTGCGGCATCCTCATCGTTGTTTTCAAAATCCTTGCGAAACCTTGCAAGTTGTTTTAATCGCCCCATCCCTAAATTGCGTGCGAAGGTCAGTGCCCAGATTGTGGGCGGCGTTCCTAAAGCACGCTGATAAGACCCGGCCTGCCGCCATACCTGCCAGAAGGTTTCCTGAAGAATATCTTCGCTCTCTACGCGGTCTTTTAGAAGCCTAAACAAAAAAGTAAAGATGATTTTAGCCGTGTGGTTGTAAAACTCTAAAAAGGCGGTAAAATCCCTTTGTGAAATTTTCAAAATGCGCGCGATATCCTCTTCTTTGGAAGATATTTCTGGATCAGTTTTTTTTATCACACGTCTGCCTTATGAGAATAACTTCTTCGAGAATACGTCTTGCAACAGAGATTTTGGACATCTTGGGCAGGGATATGTTGTGGCCATCTGCAAAGATTAAATCAACAATATTGGTTTCCGTATCAAACCCAGCCCCCTCCTGCAACACGTCATTTGCCACAATCAGGTCCAGGTTTTTCTCCTTGAGTTTTTTCAACGCATTCTCAAAAAGATTCTTTGTCTCGGCGGCAAACCCCACAAAAATTTTCCCCTGCTTATATTCTGAAATCCCTTTTAGAATGTCGTCCGTTAGTTTCAGTGGAAGTGGTTTTGGGTGTTTTTTTTCTTTGTGATTTGTTTTCTTCACGGGGGTGTAGTCGCTCACTGCGGCAGACATCATCACAATCGTTGCGCGTTTGATATGCTGTAAGACCGCAGATTGCATCTGCTCTGCAGATTCTACGAAAATCGTTTTGATCCCAAAAGGCGCAGACAGCGCAACAGGGCCGCTGATTAAGATAACTTCAGCGCCCAACTTGCAAGCTTCCTCCGCAAGGGCATATCCCATCTTTCCAGAAGACCGATTTGATATAAATCGGACAGGGTCTATGGCCTCTCGCGTAGGCCCTGCGGTGATTAAAACAACCTCTTTCCCGAGCGCATGATGAGACGCTATTTTTTCCCCCAGCAATTGGCAGGCGAAAGAAACAATTTTTTTTTCGTCCGCCATGCGTCCGATGCCCTCCAAGCCAGAGGCCAATGCCCCAAATACAGGATCCACAAAGTGACAGCCACGTTCTTTTAAGAGCAACACATTCTTGCAAACTGCAGGATGATCCCACATCCCTAAATCCATAGCAGGGGCAAGAAGAATAGGGGTTTTCGTTGCAAGGAGAAGTGTGCTCAACAAATCGTCTGCCAAGCCGATGGCCATCTTTGCTAAAAAATTGGCGGTTACGGGCGTAATTAAGATCAGGTCAAATCCGCTCGCAAGGGTGACATGCGGAATGGCATCAGAGGATGGATCAAATAAGTCGGTATAAACTTTTTTCTTGGAAAGGACTTGTAATGCGAGTGGGGAAACAAAATGATGCGCAGACGCGGTGAGTACAACCTGTACTTCACTTCCGGCAGAGATTAGATCTCTCAAAATCTGGACTGATTTATAGGCCGCAATGCTTCCAGTAATGCCTAAAAGAACCTTTTTCCCAAACAACGGTTTCATGGTTCACTGACGCAGTTCTTCCTCATCCACTGGCGTGAATTTTGGGTTACTACACTTCTTCTGTTTCTTTAAGGTCTGTTTCTTCGGTGCTGATATTTTCTTTTCCGGCAGAATCGGAAAGATATATACTGTAATCTTTTTTAATTTCTCTTCTTAATTCTTCTTCGCGTTCTGGAGACAAGAATCTATTTCTTCTTTCTGCGCGCGCGCGACCCGCTTCATGCTGATGGCGTAGGGCCTCTTTACCATGGAGGATTTCTAACTTGCCACCCAATATCTCGGCCAATGCAATTGTCGTGGGCTTGGCATATCGGCTTGTGATAGAGGGCTTATCCCCTTCCATCAACTGTCGCGCGCGTTGTGTGGCCAAGACGACCAGACGATACCGAGAGTGTGTCGTGACAAATTCGCCTTGAATAGGCAATGAAATAATTTCCATCTTGATCCTTTCGTTATGAGATTTTTCCCGCCTTCTTTACCTTTGCCGTTTTTGGAGGAGGGAGAAGGAATGCGTTATTATTATACCGATTGATAAATGTTTCTTCAATCCATGAATGATTAATTTGCTTCATGCGAACCCGTTCTGCCAGAATAACAGCCTCAAGTTCTTTGATGGCCTTTTTAAAGTCGCCATTCACAATGACATAATCGTACTGCCGATAGCCCCATATTTCCTCACGCGATTTTTGAAGACGTCTTGTGATCTCTTCTTGTGTATCCGATTTCCGATCCACCAGTCTCTGCCCCAGCGCAGAAAGAGAGGGCGGCAAAATGTAAATGTAGACCCCTTCACTATTTTTCTTAAGCGTCGCCGCGCCCTGGGTATCAATATCAAGGATAACGTCTATCCCTCGTTCCACGTATTGCGTAATCTGACTGCGCGATGTTCCATAGAGATTTCCGTGAACTTCTGCCCATTCAATAAACTCGTTTTTGTCAATCATAATGCGGAATGTAGCAGGATCCACAAAACAATAATCTTGGCCTTCCACTTCCATTTCTCGCGGGGAACGGGTTGTGTAAGAAACGGAACGCTCCAAATTGGCAACCTTAGGAGTGACGTCTTTGCAGAGGGTTGTTTTGCCCGCGCCAGAAGGGGCCGACACCACAAAAAGAAGCCCTCTTCGATCAATCTCGTGGTCTTTTTTATGTGACTTATTTTCTCCCAATTTTCCTGTCACTGTTTGCATTGTTTTCTCAGACACAGAACGAGACTGTACAAAACATGGATCTGGTATTGTTCAAACACTTTATATCTTCGGAGCGCATAACCTTCGGGATTATACCCATGCGTTTATTTTTCTGTCAAGGTTTGCGAATCCTGTGAGACACGGGATATAATGGCGGGATGGAAAAAGAGCCGGAAACAGAACAAAAACATACACAGCAGTTTGACATCATTGTGATCGGAGGCGGGATCATCGGGTGCGGCATTGCGCGGGAGGCGCGCTTACGCGGCATTTCCGTTGCCCTTTTTGAAAAAGGGGATTTTGCAAGCGGAACATCTGGAAGAACCTCCTCCCTCGTCCATGGGGGTATTCGCTATCTTTCGCAGGGGGCATTTGGTCTTGTTCGTGAATCGTGTGAAGAGCGGCATACGCTCCTGCGTCTGGCACCGCATTTGGTCTCACCCCTTCCGTTTCTCTTTCCAATTTACGAAGGAAGATCAAAAAGTAAATTGTCTGTTCAAATCGGCATGGCCCTGTATCATTATCTGGCGAAAGACAAGGCGATTGGGCCGCATCGGTTTCTCTCTCCCGCACAGGTTCGATTTATGGAGCCGAATCTTTCACCGCAAGGTCTGAAAGGGGCCGCGCTTTTCTCTGATTGTCAGATGGACGATGCCAGACTTTGTCTCTCCGTATTGCATTCGGCCAAGAAACTCGGCGCAAAAGTTTTTAATTATACAGAGGTCATCAGCCTCATTAAGCATGGACGAAAAGTCTGTGGCGTCCGCGTCAAAGACATTGCGGGGGGAAACGAGTACGATGTAGAAGGAGGCGTAATCGTTAATGCCTCGGGGGCATGGAGCGATACCGTGTGCCAGATGGAGGGCGTGACTTCTAAGAAGAAGCACGTAAAGCCTACGAAGGGAATTCATCTTGTATTGCCAAAAATCACGGAGAAACATGCGGTCGTCTTGTCGGGCAATGAAAAAGGACGCATATTTTTTGTCATGCCCTGGCGGGAACATTCGCTGATTGGAACCACAGACACGCACTATCAGGGCGATCCGAACCATGTTGTCCCCGATGAAGATGAGGTGAAATCTCTCTTGAGTGAGACAGCGGCTTTTTTCCCAGTGGTTGCGCAAGAAAAAGTGCTGGCCCGATTTGCGGCACTTAGGCCTCTGTCTTACAGCGGAAAGAAAAATCCCTTGTCCATCTCTCGAAAAGAACAAATTGAATGGACTGCCGGAAAAATGCTCGTGATTTCTGGCGGAAAATTTACCCTGTTTCGAAAAATTGCAGAACGGGTTATAGACGAGATTAGAAGAGCGTATCCGCGTCTTCCTGCTTTAAAAAGACCGCAGACAGAGCCGCTCCTCCACGGTGCGCCTGCAATGCCGATAAACCGTTATCTTCAGAAAGAAAGCACCCAAGCACAGCAAATCACTAAAGAATTGCTGGGGTACTTAATGCGCGCCTATGGGACAAATTATGAGGCGGTCGTAGAGTGCGCGAAAGGGGATCCCCGTTTGTTGAAGCCGATTACGGCGTTGGGGCATCCGATCTTGGCGGAAGTCATCTATGCAGTGCGCCATGAACAGGCGGTGCATCTTTCCGATTTTATGTTGCGCCGCACCCGAATCGCATACGGCCCCTATCGCAATTCCCTGCGATTGATTCAAACCATCGCAAAGACAATGGGCGCAGAGTTAGGATGGAACGCAGAGCAGATGCTCAATGAATTGCAAGCCTATATCGCAGAGGCCGCACAGTAGGCCGCCGACATATACCAGTACCTCCCCCTAAAAAATATTTGAAATTAAAGTATGGATCGCATTCATGAAATTATATTTTTGGTTTTGGGGTCGCTTTCTGTGGGGGGGACATTTCTTCTTCCTGCGCCCTCATTAACCACCGCAGGACTCTCTTTTTATCGTGTGAATGGAGCCGTTTTTTGGATCACCGCCTTGTTGGGTCTATTCCTAGGTGCCCCACCTACGGACGGCCTCCCCTTTATTTTTTTCTTCTGTTTTGTCGTCGTCCTCTTTTTTTACAATCTACGATTGTGGTTTCGCCATCCGCATTCCAGCAATCTTCTGCTTTTTGTTTCTGCGGCAGTAGGCATGGCGGGCTTCTTCATCGCCTTGGCTGATTTTGTTTCGCCTGCAAACATGCCGATTCGGTACGCATTTTTTTCTCTGCATACCCTTTTACAAAGTCTGTTATTAGGTGCCGGGACATTGGCAATGCTGTTGGGGCATACTTATCTAACACAACCCACATTGTCTATTGTCCCGCTTATGTTTTTCTCTCGCATCTTTATGGGACTCGTTTTTGCGGAAGGAGGTTTTGTGATCACCAATCTTATATTCGCCGCGCAATCAGAACAGGTACAAAATGCAATTTTGCTCAACTCGTTTGAGGGACTTTATTTATGGATCCGCGTTTTGACCGGCATTCTTGGGCCCATGATTTTAGCGCCCATGATTATCAAAACCGTGCAAGAACGCGCCACCATGTCAGCAACTGGCCTGCTTTATATCGCAATGCTGATGGTCATCATCGGCGCGCTTTTCTCGCGGTTTTTTCTTTTGGTAGACGCGCGGTTGATCTAGAGATTTGGATTTAGCAAACATTTGTTTCATGTATAATAAGATCAACAAGCGTGCGAAGGTTTCTTTCAAGTCCTCTCCCCTGAACAAGATATTTCTTTTTTCGGATTTTGACGGCACCCTCGTCCCGATTCGCAAAGACCCGCAAAAAGTGGTTTTGTCGCTTAGCGCACAAAAGGTGTTACGCCTGCTTTCCGAAAAAATTCCAATTGCCATTGTCAGCGGCCGTTCATTAAATTTTCTTCAAAAAAAAATCGCCATTCCAAAAATCTTTCTGGCCGGCAATCACGGACTTGAAATTAAAATGGGAAAGGATCAATTTGTGCATCCCCAAGCACGCTCCTGTAAAATACAGATCAAGCGGCTTGTCCGTAGCCTGAAAAAAATATTTTTGGGGACTGATGGCGTCCTCATTGAAGACAAAGGGCTAACCCTAACTTTGCATTACAGATTGGTTGTGCCGCGCAAACGAGAAGCCGTTTGCAATCTGTTTTATGACTATTTTAAAATTTTCAATGAGGCCGAACGCCTCAAAATTAGCAAAGGGAAAATGTCTTTGGAGATTCGACCTAACATTGACTGGGGAAAGAAAGATGCGATACGCTGGATTTTAGAGATGTACAAAAAGCGTTTCCCGAAACGCACGGTAATCCCGATTTATATCGGCGATGATGAAACCGATCGCGCGGCACTCGCATGGATTAAAAAAATAGGCCTCTCTATTTTTGTAGGAGACGCGAAGGTGACGACCATCAAGGCCACTTACTTTTTACCGTCTCAAGGAAAATGTATTGAATTATTGAGGCAGATTCAGTTAGAACTAGGGGACGACACTGCCCCCGGCGGTAAGAAAGCCCCGCAGTCGGCGTTCTAACCCGTTGGGGCTATCAAAACAGGAGCAATAAAAATGGCCAACGAAAATAAAGAAGAGAAATTAAAAAAGATACTCACGAGGACAGCCATTGTGGGGGGGTGGTCGTTTTGGCCCTTCTTCTGATATACGCGCCAGATGGAAAAGAAATATCGGTACCCGAAATGAGTGCCGCCACGCCGGTTGCAGAAACAAAAACACAAGAGACCCTAGAGAAGGAAGAAGGGATTAAAAAAGAACTCAGGGGGATTACGTTTTTCCCGGACGAAGGCCGCGATCACGTCCCAAAAGATACCAAAGTGACTTACAAAACAAGTCCGCCTACGTCTGGCTTCCATTATGACAGATGGCTTCCTCCCGGCGTCTATGACGAGGACAAAACAATTCCTGAATTGCTGGTGCATAACTTAGAGCATGGCAATGTTGTGATTTATGTTGATCAGGCCAGTTTGAATCCAAAGGATGGCGAGGCATTATTGATGCTTCCCAGAAAACATTCAGGCCAATGGGATGGTGTTGTGCTTGTGAACAAAAAGGGAATGACACAGCCGCTGATTCTAACCGCGTGGCGAACCTCTTTACCCCTCAAAGAATATAATGCAGAAAAAGTTGCGGCATTTTTAGATGCGTTTCTGGGAAGAGGACCAGAAAATCCGGTGCGATGAAATTGATTTATTAAAGATAGAGGGGGGGACATTCAATGGAAAAAACAGAAGAACCTTACGACCGACCTAAAGATTACGAACGTCCCAAAGACCCAAAATTATTCCACAATCTGGTGGTCGTGGGGCTTGTCTTTAATGTCATGATTGTTATTTTCATACTCCTTTATTGGCTGGGCCTGCTGTAAAATTGGACGGTATTGTTGTCCTCATTACAACGCCCTCCAAGGAGTCTGCGGAGGCCATTGCTGGGGATCTTATAGAAACAAAATTGGCCGCGTGCGTCAACATCATTTCGTCTGTACAGTCCATCTTTTCATGGAAGGAAAAGCGTTGCTATGAAGAAGAAACGCTTCTTTTGGCAAAGACGAAACGATCCCTTTTTGTGCCGCTTTGCGAGGCTGTGCAGAAAAAACATTCTTATAAAACGCCAGAAATAATCGCCTTGCCGATTGTTGCAGGTTCTCCAAGCTATCTTCAATGGATAGAGGAAAACACCCAATAACTGCCGATCTTCTTGATATCTACAATCGTCTTTTGGCGGCGTTTGGGCCTCAGCATTGGTGGCCTTCCGAATCCCGCCTTGAAATGATTGTCGGTGCAATTTTAACCCAAAATACCGCGTGGAAAAATGTAGAGAAGGCATTGTTTGCGCTGAAATCAAACAATGTTTTAAGCCCTGAGTCCCTTTATAAAATGCCGCAATCAGAACTGGCTTTCATAATTCGTTCGTCGGGATTTTTTAATGTGAAGGCATTACGCTTAAAGGCATGGATTGCCTTTTTGTTTGACGCATACGACGGGTCATTGGACAAGATGTTCTCGGTATCAGGCGGGAGCTTGCGTGAGCAACTGCTTACGATTAAAGGGCTAGGGCCAGAAACCGTAGATTCCATCTTGCTGTATGCGGGGCAGTATCCTTACTTTGTTGTGGATGCCTATACGCGCCGTATTTTTTCAAGACACAATCTGCTGGACTCAAAAAGCCCGTATCAGACCGTACAAAATTATTTTATGGAACGCCTTCCAGCAGACGTTCAACTCTACAACGAATACCACGCCTTGATTGTCCGTCTGGCCAAACAGTTTTGCAAGACTACCGCAGAATGTGAAAAGTGTCCGCTGAATTATTTATTCTTGTCTAATGGACAAAATAGTTGCTAAATTTTTCTTCCTGATAGTATTTCAGAGATAACTTTGTACCTTATTATCCTGGCGTAACCCACGAGGTCTAGATCACACAACGCCGAAGGGCAATGCCTTGATGTTTTGCTGGAATTCCAGATTGCGGTCAAGCGTGATAAACACCTCGCAGATTCCACAAGCGCGACGAAGAAGTTCACCATTTTTGATGCCTAACCAGAGCCCAGGCTATGAATAGTTGAAACTTCGTGTTCCATCAACAACTTCGCAAAGTCGATTGGAAAATTTTCGTCAAGCAAGATGTGCATCCGCCGTAATCGTTTCGTATGCTACGTCAAGCACCGCAATTGCTTGTTCGTACTTTACGGAAGGGAACTGACGCAAGAACTCTTCAAGAGTGTCGCCTCCCTCCAAGTAGTCGAAATTTGAATTTCTTCTTTGATTCCAGTCGTTGCTTCCTGAGGTTTTTGTTCTTGAACGTCGCTCTGGGTAACCGGATTATTATTGGGGTCGGGCATAACATGTTCTGCAGGCTATTCTCGGATTTCATTCCTTTCTTCCTCCTTTTTTTGTCTGTTTGATCATGAGAAAAATTTCAAGTTTGTTACAAGCATTTTCCAATTTGTGACGCGCTTCATCCATTCTGGCATTCAGATAATTGAAAGGAATCAAAGAGACGATGGCGATACCACAAAAGCAATGCAATCCCTTTATGTGCATGTCGTTGGTCTTATCTTCAAAATTCAATGGCAATGAACCCGCTTTCATCTTAAGTCCGATCCCACCGTAAAGGCGGCCCGCATTCCCTTCTGGTAATGGCCATCGGTCTGTCCGCGCTCCACAACGTTGCAGAAGAGGACGTAGTGTCCAGCAGAAAGATCAAGCGTGATCTGCTTCTCCGTGTTCGGGGGAAACTCTTCGATCTCGTCAATCACCTTCCCTGCCGCCTCCTCGTTTACTTTTCCTTCCGCCACGGGTAGCGCATCAGCAGGGAGATCCGTCTTGAGGATCACCATTTCGTGCGCCACCGTGCCTGTATTCTTAACCTTAAATGTGACCCTTCCGGCATGAGAGATGGATCTCTTGTCTGGCATTACACTGCCCTCTTTCAATTCCACGGAGACCGTAACTGGGGTGCCGATAGTCATCAGCGGGTCCGATCCGATTACAAAATCTGCCAGTCCCACAAAAAGAATAAGCAACGTAAGCCCAAAACCGAAAAAGTACCTTTCAACGTATTGTTTAAATCTCATCATTTTGATTTCTCCTTTCTAAGATAAAAATGAAAACTCTTGAATCTCCCACGCCTTGGCTTGCCGAATTAGATTGACCAGCACTGCAAATCCCTCCTTCGAGACCTGAAGCGTGACATGCTGAATGTGGATGTGATACCACCCACAGCTACATCTCTTAATCATCCCAAGCGGGGACTTCGCAAGGGTGAAAACATCATGATCTAAATTATTTAATCGTTGTGCCATTGACCTCCTTTCTTTTATATAAATTTATTGTTCGCATCACACATCATCCGTTCCTGCGACAGAGAGACTTACTTCTGTTCCGGCTCTTCAGGAACGTAAATCACTTCGCAGGACTTGAGCCGATACGCCACATAGATTTGCTGGCCAAATTTAGACATAATTCTAATTGAAATGTGTCTTAATGTCAAGAAAATTTTTCAACATTGCATTCTATCTCAATCCGGAGATGATTCGTCTTTTCTGAAATGACATTCTTTAGACCCGATGTCTAAAAGATAGAGGATCTTTATTCCAATCTGGATTGGCTTTGCGAGCATCAATCTGCAATTGAGGATCGTCTTTACCGTACACTCTACCCGAAAGGGGAAGCGGGTTTATTTCTATACGATGTGACCAGTTGGAGGAGGCGCAGTTACGTTTGTAGGCGACCGTGGGATGATTAAGTCTCCGCAAATTGAAGATTTGCATGCAGAGGGATTTCATTATATTACAGCGATCACCAAGCCCCAGATCGAAACGCTTCTTGGTTGAAAGAGAGAACCTGTATCTTACGGAGCATCCTAGAGCGAAGAGTGATCTAGCCTTGTCCAGAGTGAAGCGGGGCTGTGAGAAGTTAAAGATTGAGGTGTGGTGCGTGCTTTCGGTGAGTGGCCATAAGATTTTTCTGGAGAAAGAGGCCGATCTTTTTATGGAGGCGAGTAAATTAGATGGGTGTTATGTGTTAAAAACCGATCTGTCTTCCCAAATGGCGACGAAAGAGGTGGTGCATGAACGGTACAAGGATTTAGCCCTTATGGAATGGGCCTTTCGCTCCTCGAAGACGGTTCAACTGGAAATGCGTCCCATCCATGTTCGACTGGCAACGCGGACATGTGGTCATGCCTTTGAGGTAATGATGGCCTATCGAATTATCAAGGAACTTGCATCGTGTTGGCAGGATTTGAACGTTACGGTGGAGGAGGGAATCAAGGAATTGACAACGTTTTGTGCCGTTGAGTTGTGTGGAGAAAAAGTGGCGGCCTCATGCCACCAGATTCCACAGCCAAGGGAATCGATTCAAAGGCTACTCAGCGCTACAGGTGTTCGTCTTCCAAGGGTGCTTCCCAGTAGGGGTGTTATTGTAACCACCAAGAAAAAACTCCAAAAAAGACGAAAAATAAAGTAACTTCAATATGTTACACCATAAATAGACCTGTACAAAAGTGGGAACATCCGATTCAATAAATCAATGGAGAATTTACATATAGAGAATTTTTGAAAGACAGCTATTTTTAGGTTGTTGGCCTAAAGCGGCAACGGCCGCTTTAGAGATTAATGCGCGCAACAGGATGAACTGTCGGTTGCAACCGTCAATCCGCCGACTATCTCTTTGTAGGCCGCATACGCCTTAATCGCCCACTCCTCACCGGGACATCCCTGCATTGTCATCGCCACATTTAAGAACTCAATCAACTCTTCCTGCCTTACGCCCCGATCCACCGCCATCTTCACATAGGCCCGGATGCAAGGCTCGCACCGGATGGCGATGGAAATGGCCATCGCGGTCAGGAGCTTGTACTTGCCGAGGACATTCCCATCTTCATACGATGCCTCCCGCGCCCGCATGATCCCGCCGGTCACCTTGGGAGACAGTTTTCGCATCTCGATAAAGAGGGAATCGTTTTCCTTTGTCTTCTGGCCCGCTTTCATCATCAACGTGATCTCCTCAATTTAAAAGACTGGCTCGATAGGGCGCCATCGCATCGCTCGCGCCTTTGACCGTCTTGATCAAGTCATCAACTGTTGTTTTATCCTCCTCATACTCGACCGTAGCGCGCACATCCGAAAAATCATTAAAGAAAAGCCACTTCTTCTTGACCTTCACCTCCGCCGCCTTGACGCCCGGCGCTTTCAGAAGAGCTGATCGGACAGTCCCCACACAGCTGCCACAGGACATTCCATCAATCTTGAGGGTCGCCTGATGAACACTGCCCTGATCCGACTCTGCGGCAGATGCTTCCATCACACCCGCGAAAAAAATCAGAAAAAACACCAGCCCCATCACACCAAATTTGTCTATCTTCATCTTCAACCTCCTTTTATTGTTATTGAATCGCCAATAGATAAGGGGAAAGCACTAAGATCAGCGAAACAATGCTGATCCCCCACAACAATATCTTCGTCTTCCTTAAACGGTCTTTCGAGCATTGTGTTCCGTCACAGACCGACTCCTTTCGATAAACGCTATAGAAACCGAGCCCCAAAAAGGCGATGGTTACGAGAACAAAGAAGGGACGATAAGGGATCATGAACGCGGCGAATCGGGCCGATCCCCCGAAAAACCCGGCCGCCCCTGCCCCGACCCCCAAGGCCGCAAAAATCAGAGGGCCGATACAGCAGACCGATGCAAAAAAGGCGGCGAGCACCCCGCCGATGATAGGCAGTCTCTCTTTCATAGACCTCTTTTCTTTATCTCGCCCGATGTTTTCTTTCCGACCACCCGACAGGAGAGAATCTGCTCGGCCTGATTGATGACTTCCCTTTCCGTCCAGTCAAGGATGCGGGCTATTTCAGGATTGGCAAGTGAATAGATGGCCATTCGCCCCCGTTTCTCAACCGTCACTAAACCACAGGTCGAAAGACAACGGAGATGGTGAGAGACAAGGTTTTGGGATTTCCCCAGAACCTCATAAATCTTTGTCACACTCATCGGCCCCTTCCCGTGAAGGAGCCTCAAAATGCAAAGCCGTGTTGGATCGGCCATCGCCGAAAGAAGGCCAACCTGCGCTTCGAGCAACTGACCCTGAATCATGGTGTCATCCTTAATATATCGATATATATCGATATATTAACTTAAAAGAATCGTCCTGTCAACCATTTTTTATTTTTTTGTCGTAACTTAATGATAATGTCATATAAGTACTTAGATCCTGCGTGAATTCGAAATAAACCATTCAAAAATTTTCATAAACACTGCTCTTTCACAATGTACTGCAGTTGCAGAGAAACCGTCCATAATGTACGCTTTCTCTGTATGGCCTACGGCA
>Ga0213870_1000111_pt1 | contig 40735 bp, 40 predicted proteins | sample WICALVC2017_Meta_FD_160119 | JGI IMG/M metagenome (GOLD analysis project Ga0213870, IMG submission 160119) | Freshwater microbial communities from subterranean cave lake in Wind Cave National Park, South Dakota, United States - WICALVC2017 | ecosystem: Environmental > Aquatic > Deep subsurface >...
ACAAGCAAGATGCAAGCTAGGGAAGCGAGCGCAGAAGTTTTTAAGCGAGGCATATCCAGGGCGATATGTTGAGCTTAAAAATCCTCGAGTACGCTGCAATAGCGCCACAGATTGGTTGTCGCAGTAGAACTTAAATGCAATATCTCGGATAATCGCCAATAACAAGTGCTTTAAACATTGACACACAACTAGTACTAATGTATAGTCATATTTATATTTATGCAAAAAGCTAATGCTTTGAAATTAAGACAGAATCTTGGATCTCTCTTGAGAAAGCTTTCAAAAGATGGCGAACCAATTTTAATTGAAAAAAACCGTAAACCTACTGCCGTACTCATTCGTTTAGAAGATTATCAAAAACGATTTGTCGACAAGGACGCAGATGACAAAAGAAAAGAAATTGTAAAAAGAATCCAAGCAATGGCTATTACTCTTCCAAAAGGGAGTCCTACTACCGTAGAAATGGTTCGTGAATTAAGATATGGTTCAACCACAAATAATTGATGCTTCAGTTGCTATTAAGTGGTTTGTTCACGAACATGACTCTTCTCTTGCACTTCAGATTCTTAGTGAAATTCAACAAAATCCCTCAAAATATTTAGTTCCTGAACTTTTTTTTAATGAAATACTATCTGTCTTATGTCGAACCATGCCTTCTGTTCAACAAGTTTGTGAGGCATTGGAATGTATCGAGGAACTTGGATTAGAAAGAATCGGCAATGGGCACGACCTCTTACAGCTTGCAGCCAAATTTTCAAAAGAATATGATTTATCAGCTTACGATTCAATCTATGTTTCGATGGCAAAAACCGTAAATGGCATATGGATTACAGCGGATGAGAAGGCTCACAAAAAAATTGTATCATTAAACCTCTCTAGAACTCTTTCACACGGAAAAGCTTGAGATTAGTAAAGCGCTAATCCACAAACCTCTATAATTGCCTGTTTGCCTAGGTCCCTAGAGAAATAAGTATTTTGAAGACAACCACTGCTTTAGATTAAATACACGCTTATACATTTTTAGTGCCTATGCCACTATTATACATGTAAATCTAGTGGCATTACATTACCACTGAATAATTTAATGTGGCACGAAATTGTAATAACAATAGTATCATCCGAGATATTGCATTTAAGTTGGTAGCGAGACAAGCAAGATGCAAGCTAGTGAAGCGAGCGCAGAAGTTTTTAAGCGAGGCATATCCAGGGTGATATGTTGAGCTTAAAAATCTTCGAGTACGCTGCAATAGCGCCGCAGATTGGTTGTCGCAGTAGAACTTAAATGCAATATCTCGGATCAACTAGGTATTTTTATAAAAACACCCGGTAATCAACATTAAAAATTTTGGCAAGCCTCTTAGCTAATGTCTTCCCCACAGAGCGCCTCCCCGTTTCAACCTGAGATACGTTGGCTTGTGGCATACCAAGTCTTTTTGCAAGCTCGGTCTGTGTCATCCCAGCGATCTCGCGGCTACTCCTAACCATGTGGGCAGACTCACCGCCTGCTGCCTTGATTCTTGCAGCTGCAAAATTTCGCCAAGGAAGTGCTTCATCAGAGTAATCCTTAAGAGACGCTAAAATAGGCTTAATCTTAGACGTGGGTACATCCGTAAACTGAAACACCTTTTCTCCTGCTCTAATCTGAATCTCAGTATGGTGCGTTTTCATGGGTGCCGACATAATAAACCTCCATCAATTGAATCTCTTTATCAGCCACAGTCCAGCACGCAACATAGGTTGGGTGCCCTAATTTTATGTGGCAGTGGTATTGGTTTTGTGATCCCTTTAGTTTCCCAAAATGCGGCCAATTCAGCTGCATCGGACCTTCAACTTCTAGCTCTTTAGATAAACGGTCAAAATATGCCTGAATGTGTTTGGGTAGCTCAGAGAGTTGTTTTGCTACTTTTCGGGTTACCGTTACCTGCCACACAATAAAAAGGATACCTTAATTTAAGTTATATGTCAATTTTTGATATATTCCTTTTTTTGACATGTGTGCTGACCAGAGGCTTAATATTTACCCCTCTAGAATGCTTTGAAAGCTCGCTCACCGTCCAACATAAAGACCCACTATTGTTTTAAAAACTTCGTAAGCTCCATTGTGACTTTAATGAGCCCTTGATCGAGGTAAACTTTTGCTGCGCCGTCTAGTGCAATTTCACGGTTGTTGACCCACATTTCAATTTGCTTTGCTTGTTTTGATTTGGCGGTAATATGCATGACTTTAAACTTTCCTGCTGGAACTTCAATAGATTCGTTTTTAATGCTGATAACCTCAATCTGGGTATCGGGCACTTTTTCTTCCTTTCCATTATGGATGAATTTTAAAACCTGCCCCGTATTGCGATCCACCAGAAGTTCTGAAATGTCTTTAACTGGACCCAGTTTCATTTCTTGGTAAATCCAGATTCCATTGCCTTCTTCTTTTGTTGCTTTCTTTTGAAGGGATCCCGGCAGACCAAATCCCATCTTAACTTTATAATCCTGAGAATCGCCCACCTTCCAGTCAATTAGAGCTTGGGCGTGTAAAGAATTTTCAATTTCTAATTGATGGATTTCAGCCACCGTAAATATTTTTGCTTGCGAAAAAGATGTGGATACCACTCCTAACAAAACATAAAAAATTAGTAATGTTTTCATTGCCATAAATTCTCCCCTTTTTACAAAAGATTATTGTCCTAAAAAATGTCAATTACAAACAAAATAAAATATCCTAAAACTAAATTACGAGAACCATTTAGGAAACTCGTGTATAAAAATATATGGCTAAAAACTGGTTTGTTCATATCCAAGGTGAAAACCTAGGTCCACTAACTCCGGAAGCTTTGACGGCTATGCTTAAGCAAAATCGTATACAGTTTTCGGATTTTGCCTGGCACGAAGGACTCACGCGGTGGGTACGCATCAGTGAGTTAGATGAGTTTATATCTTTGATGCCCACTTATCCAAAAACATCCATTCCGGAATTACAACCATCTGTTACTACTCCGAAAGTAAGGTGTATACCGGAGGATTTGCAACCGGAGCAGGCTCGTGATGTGATGGCAATAAATAAAACTGAAAAGAAAACTCCTACACCAACTCAAACTTGGACAAAAGTTAGAGGTTTTGAGCGAGTTTTTATTTCAGGAAAACTCCATATTGAAACACATGGAACATTTGACATAATTAACTTGAGTGAGGGCGGTGTATTCTTAAAAACAACGAGCACAATTCCACCCCTAGGAGAAGAATTAAAATTTGAGATTGAGTCACAGAGTTTAGGAAAAAAACTAACCTCAATGACAGGTGTAATCATACGACAAGGAATAGCGCTTGATAACACAGGTTTTGCAATTGAATTTACAAGACTTAATCCTGCATATAAACGGATTCTCCGTGACTACATCCAAAAAACAAAAAATTAATCATTTTTTTATTTTTTTTTTATTTCTCAGCCTTTTTTTTGGCGTACAGAAGAGTATTGCGGTAACTAATTTAGAATTGGAAAATGCGCTTTCGCAATCACAATGGAATCTAGCAGTACAAATTGCATATGAACTTCTTTTAAAAGACCCGAAGAATGCAACAGCAAAACTAAAAGGCGGGTATGCTCTTTTTCAATTGGGATATCCCAACGCAGCTCTGGTATTTTTAAAAAAGATTTCCTCTGAAGATTGGGCGTCTTTACCTCAAAGCAAAGATCGATTTGTTGAGATTGCTGCACTTTTTCAAAAAAAAGTACCCTTTCAAGTTTTGCCAGGAAGATTAGAACAAATAAGTGTGGATCAAGCCCCAGCTGCATTGAGAGATGAGATTTTATTTGCTAAAGGACGGATCGCATTTGAATTAGAAAATCTGGAAGAATCTGAACACATTTTAAATTTAATTTCTAAAAAATCCCGTTTTTATAGCCAAGCAGCTTATTTGCTTGGAAGCATTAAAGTACAAAGAAAAGATTATACTAATGCCGCGTTAGAATTTTCAAAAGTTTTTGAACCTACAGTTTTTGAACAAACCACAGAATTCTGGAAAGATCTGAGTACTCAAATGACAACGCATTGGGGTACAAATTTACATATCCTGCTAGACACAGAGCTTTTATCACAAAGCCAAACATTGGCTGAGTTGTCGATTTTAGCGCTAGCTAGAGTTGCCTTTGCACAAAAGGATTATGAAGCAGCAGTTATTCAATATTCTAAAATTTCCAACACCTCTATTTTTTATTCCAAAGCCACACTTGAAAAAATATGGGCTTTATTATCTTTAAACAATCACGATCAAGCACAAAAAGAAGCTCTGGTGCTTTCAATTAAAGATACTAGTTTTGAGGCAGTTGAAGCCTCTATTGTTCGAGCGCTAGTTTTAACTGATGCTGGAAAAACCAATGAAGCTCGCGAAGAGCTAACACGATTTTTTAAAATTTATGATATAACAAAAAAAAATCTGGAAAGAAACTATAGTCCTCCTGCTTTTCTTGCACAGGATTATAGGCAAAACCGCATCCTGCAAAATCTAAAGCAATATCAAACACAAATAAAACAAGAAAAAACTGTCCTTCTTAAACAAGAGCAAAACCTTTATCCTGTATTCCTTTATTTATCATCTGAATTAGACGCTCTATTCGTTGAGTCGCAAACACAAATTCAAAAAATTGAGCACACACATAATACGGCTAGACTTTTAGACCTAGAGAAACTCTACGTGCAGGCAAAGCTCATCCTTGCTGAAACCTTCTTGGAAGATCGAGAAAAACTAAGAGCAGCATTTAAAGGAGTAACAGAGTTTGATGTAAACAAACAAAAGGAACACGACGAAAAACTAATCTATAATTTAAGTAACGCTATTAAAACTTCCAATGAAGCAAGAGCAAGGCTTAAAAAAAGACATCTGCTTTTAGATTTTAGACATACAGAGCTTTTATGGGAACTCAGTACCGCATTTGCTGTCTCATCTCAAACCACTAAAGATCTTAAAATGCATGCTCAAGCTAATTCTTTAAAACAAGAAGCTCTCAAAGAAGTTTCAGAAATCACAGAAAACCATCCACAGTTTTCTAAAAAAGGGGATGCCCTTTTTTTTAAAGGATTTATTCACATTGAATTAGGACAAAAAACAGAAGGAATAAAAACCTTAGTTCAGTATGTAAAACAATATCCAAAACATAAGCAAGTTCCAGAAGCCTATCGTATTTTAGGGGATTTTAAATTTGATGAAAATCGGTTTTCAGAAGCCGCTACTTACTATGGAGAAATTTTAAAATTTCAAGATGCCCCAGTTGTTGGTTATGCATTTTATAAAGCAGGTTGGTGTGCTTATAATTTAAGGAATCACGCCAAAGCCCTTCTAAGCTTAGAAAAAGCAATCCAGTGGGTCTCAACAAAAAGCACAGAGACTCAACTAATCAATTTAAAAAATGAAGCACAAAACGATCTCGTTGCAATTTATGCTGAGGTTGGAGATCACAAGAAAGCACACGAATACTTTAAGCAATTTTTTCAAAAAGATATTCAGGAGTGGCTTGAACACCTTGCAATACGCCTAGAAAAAATGGGACAATTTGAAAAAACTAGCGATCTCTATAAAATGCTAATCTATTTAAATCCTTCCTCAAACAATAAGCATATGGTTTTTCGTGCAGCTATTCTTTATGGTGCTTACAAGCTCCATCGCTGGAAAGAGGTTTATGATGAAGCTAAAACTCTTACTGAGCAATTTGGGTCTGTGCTAGCAAATCCGACACAATTGAATGAAAATTCTGTGGCATACGTAGAAAAAACTCTGCGTGAAACTGTACTTGCACAGCACTTTGAGTTTAAAAAATCAGATAACGCCTCTATTTTGGAGCAAATTTTATTGCTGGACAAACTGTATCTTGAAACATTTGAGCGTTGGCCCTCTTCACAAGAGCCACTTTATAGACATGCTCTTTTTTTAATGAAGCAAAAAAAATATTTAGAGGCAGCAGAAGCTTTTGAAAAACACTGGAGAAACTTTAATGTGATCCTAAAAGAGCCTTTGCGTGAAGAATCGTTAAGAAACTTAATACATTCTCTTGAAACCGATGAAACGTTTCAAAAAGAAAAAATAGATCAAATGACTAAAACAGCGCAAAAAATATTAAAGTATAGTGAGGAATATATAAAAAATTATGGGCATTCTGTGCATGTGCGAGCTATTGCATTCTTAAGAACAAGTATTTTCTTTAAATATAAAGAACTTGAAAATGGTATTTCTGAAAGTCAAAAACTGTTTGATGTCAATCCCAGTGACGAATTTAGCAAGAAGGCATTTAAAAATTTGCGCGTAGCCTATTACGATCTTAAGGACTGGAAACGCACGTATGAGTGGGCAAGTCATGTGATTCAAAGAAACAGCACCACAGCACATCATTCAGACTTATTCTCTGTCCAAGAAGAGTCGTTATTTTTATTAGCTGAAAACACCAAAGATCATCAAGAGGCAGCAAATCTTTTTTTAAAAATAACTTCTTTTCCAACCATGGCAAGGCTCCATGCAAAAGCATATTACAATGCATTTATCCGCTTTAATAAAATTAATGAAAAACTAAAGGCTTTAGATATTGCTACAAAACTTGAAGAATTGAGCCCAAACTTTGAGTCTTTACCTGAAATTGCTGGTATTCGAGCTGCATATTATCAAGAAGCAGGAGATTATTTAAAAGCCAAACATTTTTTAGAAATTTTTCTAAAGGGGTATGCACGTGATGTACAAGTATTAAAACAAGCGAAATTAAACCTAGAATTGATTACAAAAGCATTAAATATGGAAAAACAAGAACAAAACTTAAATCTGCCAAGCTTTGCTCAATGGACCTCTCTTTTAAAAACAAAAGAAAATTATGAAAAAAATATTTTACCAAAAAAAGGTTCTCTTGTTACGCGTATAAAATCAGGAGGAGAAAATTTAGAAAAAGTGACACAACAGTTTCTAAGTACAGCCACAAATCAAAGAACACCTACATACTATGCTTATGAAAGTTTTTGTGTCTTGCCTTTTTTATACACTCAATACAGCGATGCTGTTTTACCTTTGGAGAATGGCGATGAAGAATTACAAAAAGAGCTTATAAAAATCACTCAGCCTATTCAAAATAAAGCAAATGAGCTTGCCACACAATGTATCGAACAGAGCGAAAAACAAGAACATGTGGGTCCTTTTTATTTTAAAGTATTGGTAAAATGGGGATGGAAATCTGACACCAATTTTAAAGAAAAAAGTCAAAAACTTTTAACTCAATTAGAACAAAAATCGCCTTGGCTAGAGCCACTCGAGTCACCAACCACGGAAACAGAAAAAAATATTTTAAGACACCACTTAGAAAACGGGGGTGACGAAGAAAGTTGGTATGCACTTGCTTATACTAGGTTTCATAAAAAACAAATTGGATTAGCTAAACTTACTTTAGCAGATGCAATAAATAAAAAAATGCGAACTGGAAAAATTATTAACTTACTAGGTGCTCTTGAACTTAATCAAAATAAAAAAAAGTTTTTTGAAGAAGCTTCTCATTTAAATTCCGCAGCAGCTCTAGTAAATCTTGGGATCTACCATCTTCAAGGGGGTAGAAAAAACTTAGCTCAATCCAATTTTAAAAAAGCCTTAGAAAAAGATGTCTTTAATTCAAATAAAAATTTAAAACAATTGGTTAAGGCTTTTATAAATGACTAAAACCATGATTCTTTTTTTGATTTTATATTTTTTTGAGCATCCACCTGAAGTTTTGGCAAGGGAGGCAGACGCAAGCAACTATAATGCACAGAGCAAGTATCCAAGCAAAAATCCACAAAAAATAGAAAAACATAGTTTTTCAGGGTTAAGATTAAAAGGACAGTATAAAAAACCAGAATTAAGTTATATTTATCAAAGAAAGGGTTTAAGAGCAGAGCAAATTGTAAATATCCCCGAGGAATTTGATGGAGACATTAAAAAAGGAGCAAAACAATTCTAATCTTAAAGTTACTGTTTATTGGGGGGATATCCTTTATGACTCTACAATATGTTTTCCAAATCAAACTATCTCCATTGGGCCAGCGCAGGGAAATACCTATGTCCTTGATCCTGGCCACCCATTACCATCTGGAAAATTTGAACTTATAAAAGTTTTGCCTGATTCTTCTGTCGATGTTCAATTTCAAGAAAATTACAGAGGCCATATTCGATTAGGAAAAAAAATTTATTCCTTTGCATCGCTTAAGGACAGCATGCCTATGGTCAATAAAGACTCGGGAGTGTACCGATTTCGTATTGCCCAAGACGAGAAAGCTGATATCGTCATTGGGCTTGTAAGTTTTTATTTAGAGTGGGTTTCTAGCAAAGAACGTATCGCTAAAATGGTTTCTTTAAAAAAAAATCAAGCAGCTCCCTTGTTATTAGTAATTGGTGGATTCCTATTATTGATTTTTTTGACACATTTCATACCCGCTCAAGATATAGAAAAACCACCCGAACGACTTGTTATGGTTGTACCAAAATCTTTTGCAAAAGCTGCCTTAGGACAGCAGCAAACTAAGGAGGGGGGGGCACAAAAAGGAGACCCAGGCAAAGCTGATCTTTCACCACAAAAACCTCCAACCGAAGCAGAGCTTTTAAGAAGTGCAAATGTTGGGAGCGTTGTCCAAAACTTAGCCTCACTTGTAGGAACCAAAGCACCCATAACTTCTAATAATCTTGCACCATCTACCCCCTCAACACTTGAACAAGTTGGAAATGGTGGATTTTCAACTGAAGGCTTAAAAGAAGGTGCTGGAGGAAAAACCGTAGGAATTGGAAGAATTGTAGGAAAAGGAGAGGGGGGATTTGAGGGAACTGGAAAGTTAGGCTTATCCGGTGATTCGTTAATTGAAGGCGGAACTGGACATGGTACGTCTTCACAGCCAGAAGAAGTGGGAGGATTGGACAGGGAAGTAATTGAGGCTATTATCCGAAGACGCCAAGATCGAATCCGCCTTTGTTATGAAAGACAACTAAATTTTAGTCCACAACTTTCTGGAAAAATTAGTATACATTTCGTGATTGGAAAAGCAGGTCAAGTGCTCACTAGCTCAATTCTTGAAGACACAATGAAAAATCAAAGCGTGAGCCAGTGTGTTTTAACAGAAGTAAAAAGCTGGACATTTCCTCCTCCACGTGGAGGCACATTAGTGAACGTTGATTATCCTTTTGTATTTGAGTCGAGCGCAAAAAGTTCGTACTAGCGCTGTCTCTTTTTACTAAGAGGCTGAGTTTCTTTGTCCATTGTCGCTTCTTGTGATGGAGTTCTTTCTGGCTGCTCTAAATAATGCGTGCGCACTTGTTCTTCCTTCGTTTGGCCAGATGTAATCACAAGATCCAACACAGGAGCTGTTCCCATCATGTGGAATACAACCGTTTTAGCTGTTTCTTCATTTCCTAACTTGTCTAAACTTTTATAAGAAAGTTTATAAGTTTTGTGATCATTTGTTAAAGTAACAGGTCCTTGATATGGCGTAAAAGCACCATCATTAATACTTAATAATGTTTGCTGAACTCCTACAGGGCTGTTGCTGACATTAAATGTAATAACATTTGGTGATGGGGAGTAAGTAATCCCACCTCTGTTGACCAGTGGCTGTGCAGTAGAAATACCTGTTTCTGGAGCAGCCTCATAAATATTCAGACTAAATGTCCTTGTCGGCTCCAAATTTCCTGCCCGATCAACAGCTCGATAGCTTACTGTATGAAACCCCAGTGTTTTAAATTGAAGTGGTTCTAAATAAGATTTAAACTCTGCACCTTGATCTATTTTTACATCAATTCGTTCTAATCCTACGACATTGTCTTTTGCATCAAGTTTTAATTGAAAATCTTGTTTTGCATAGTTAATTCCACCTGTATTTACCATCTTTCCAACTGTCGTTGCCATCGTTCTTGGCGGAGAAGATACGGTGTAAATATTAATTGTTTTTAATTCCTCTTTATTTCCAACATTATCCACAGAATAATAACTTAAAGTGTGTGGGCCTTCTTGCAAAAAATAAATCGGCTTTATATAAAGGCTGCTTTGTCCATCCACTGTTACCCATGTTTGTTTTACTTTTGAAAAATCATCACTTGCCTCAACAGCAAATGACACCGCGTCACTCACATATGTTTTTCCAGCAACAATAGCAGGCTTCGTTGGTCCCAAAAGTTTTACAACAGAAGTGGGCGAAGAGTTATCCACCATAAGGTCTAATTTTTTAGTGGGCTCTATATTTCCAACACGATCAAGTGAGCGGTAGTGAAGTGCTTGCTTGCCTGCTTTTTCAATTAAAACAGGTTTTAAATAAGGAGAAAAATGCACCCCATCCCAAGAATATTCAATACTAGCTACTCCAGAAAGATTATCTTGAGTTGCAAGAGTAATATTTGTTTTAAGAGCAACGTAATATCCTGTCTCATCTTTATAATACTTGTCTTCCATAAATTTTGCTTCAGTAGTAGGAGAGGTAAGATCTACAAAAACTTCAAAAAATTGAACAGGGGACCAATTGTTAACTGGATTTACAGCTCTGAACTTTAAGGTGTGCTTGCCTTCTTCTTTAAATTCAACAGACCCTTCATAAGACTTGTACTCTCCACTATCTACACTAATTTCAATTCGATCAATTAAACTGCTTTGCTCCCCTTGTTTAAGTGAGAATTTTGTAGAGCCCCCAATAAAATATTTTTTTGTGAGTGGATCAAACACAAAAGGCATAGACCTTGACACCCCGCTCACTTGAGCAAATGCACTATTGTGATTTGAGCTTAAAAAACCTATTATTATTCCAAAAGATAAAATTAAAATTTTTAAACATGTGTTTTGTGTTTTCATATAGTTTGAATCGGTTTTTAGGGATGAAACTTTAGGAGGATTATATGGCTTTAATTCGCGTATTCCAAGAAGGTGGATTCATGATGTACCCCATCTTAGCCTTAGGAATTGTTATGGTTTCTATCGTAGTTGAAAAAACAAAAGAGCTGTATTTCAAAATGAATTTAGACAAGGAATTCTTTTTTAAAAGCTTAACGACTCACTTACTAAAGGGGGATCTAGAGGGCATGTTAGTGGTGTGTGATCAGAACCCAGCCCCCCTATCTAAAGTAAGCAAGTCTTGCCTCATTCGTTTAATCAATAAGGGATCGGATGCAGATATCCAGGCAGCACTAGATGAGGGGGCATTAAAAGAAGTTCCAAAAATTGAAAAAAGAATTGGTTATTTGGCTGTGATTGGCAATGTGGCAACACTGATGGGACTCTTAGGAACAATCACTGGACTTATTCGAAGCTTTGCTGCTGTGGCTAATACGGATCCAGCAACAAAAGCTGCCTTACTCACAAAGGGTATTTCTGAAGCCATGAATTGTACTGCTTTTGGGCTTATTGTAGCAGTTCCTGCTGTTTTAATTTACTCTGTTCTACAAAATCGAGCACAAACCTTAATTGATGACATTAATGAAATTAGTATTCGAATTTTTAATTTTATTTTATCAAACCGTGAAAGATTTGGTCTCAGTCAATCTAAGGACTAAAAATGGCAGGCGTTGTTGAAGAACAAAAAAACGGGAATCTTAATGTTGATTTAAACTTGGTCCCTTTTATTGATCTTTTAAGTATGCTCGTTTTATTTTTATTAATTACTGCTGTGTGGCTTCAAGTTGCTGCACTGCCTGCTTCTTTAGATTCAAATAAGGCTGGTGCGCTCACGCAGTTAAAGCAATCCCAAAAACTTAACATACATCTTACAAATCATGGCTATGCCCTAAGTTGGCCTGACGGCATGAAAACTAAAAACCTTCCTAAATATTTAGCAAAAAACAATCAAGGTTATAATAAAGATATCCTTTTAAAGTTGTTAAAAAAAAATCCTGCCCCACTGCCCTCCGCATCTGTTTCTGCTGAAGACCTTGTAGATTATGGATACGTTGTCGAAGCAATAGATGTTTTAAAGGAGAGCGGCATTCCACTTGTGGCGCTCACAGCGGATTAAAACTATGCCAATTACAAAAGCACGCTTTAGAATCAGTGCTTACAACGAAAAAAGAAAAGCCAGGCTACGTCATAATGAGCGGCGGATTCGAATGGTCTCACTCTCTCTAACAGCTATGGTTGATATGTTTGCAATTATGGTTATTTTTTTACTTGCAAATGCCACGACAGTGACTCAATGGATTGAAATCGGGCACGGCATTCAACTACCCAAAGCAAAGGCAAGTGATCCTCCACCTAAAGCTGCCTCTATTCATGTTTCTAAAGACATGGTCTTTGCAAACAACAAACCCCTATTGCCTGTAAAACAAGTTTTACAAAGTGGAATTGTTTTACCAGCTTTAAGCACCTGGCTTTTGAAGCAAGCAAAACAGGCCGGGTATATTAATATTGTGGCCCATGAAAATACGCCATATGGAATTATCCGTAGAATTGTCTTCACTTGTCAGCAAGCAGGGTTTAAAAATGTCAATTTAGCAGTTCAACCACGAGGATAACTACAGATGCCGTCTTTTTTGGTATTCATAATCCGAGATATTGCAATATTATCCTTACTCGTTGGATGTTCGTCGGTTCCAAAAAATATTGAAGAACCAAAATCAATTATTATTGAAAATGAAGATTTTTATGCAAATGAGCTCACGCAATCCTTAAATCAAGCCCACGGAGCCTGGGAGGACGGAACAATTCATAGCACGTTATCAGTACTTGTTAAAAAAATATCTGCAACTAGTTTAGAATTAAAAAACATCTACCCGGCAATAAAAATAAAATTTCTTAAAACTAATGGGGTTCTATTATTATCTGGCCTAGCAAATACTCTCTATATTTCTAGAGGAACACTTCAAATGCTACAGTATGAAAACGAACTTATTTTCTGCTTAAGCATTCCTCTTGCTCTTTTTAAAGGGAAAATCCCTTATAAAAAATTTATGGAATTAAAAGCGCAAAATAAATTATCCTTAATAAAGGAAGCTAAATTAACAAAAGATGATTTTTTTGATTTTGGAGAAGAAGCTTATTTTAATGCAGATCAACAAGCATTAAAGCTAATGTATAATACACGCTATGACCCAAGAGGTGCGGATTCTTTTTTAAGAAAATGGCCATCTCACTCATCACCTGAACAACTAATGGGTAAAATTTTACCTCCAACAGAGGAAAGATATCAAATCCTACGCAATGAAGTTGCTAAACTAACACCTCTGCAGGATCCTATTGTTAAGAGCAGTACTTTTGATGAGCTGCTAAGACATATAAAAACCATTAAATAAATTTTTTATGCAAGTAGAGCCGGAGTTTTTACAGCCCGAACATTTACAGGATGTAAATGTGAAATATTCCAATACAAAAGCGACAAAATATCAAGAAGCTTTAAGCGTATGGCTATCGCATCATTATATTTCTCCTCCAAAAAAATTCTCTATTACTCCGCTGCCTGGTGATGCCTCAACTCGTAGATATTATAGAGTAAAGTTTAAAAATAGTAGTCTCATTACTATGCAGCTCCAACCTTTTTTAGATTTGGGGGATAACTTGCCTTTTTTACAAGTTCAAAAACATTTATCTAAACTAGGCATTTCGGTACCAAAAATATTTGATTGTGATCCAAAATCTGGAATTATTTTATTGCAAGATCTAGGTGATGAAACGTTACTTAAAAGCCTTGAGCTTGTTTCTAAAAAACAAGAACAAGTTGCGTGGTTTAAAAAAGCAATTGATCTTCTCTTAAAAATGCAAACAAAAGCTACCCGCAACACCGCTCCCATTGATGCCTACGGACTCTATTTTGATGAAGAAAAGCTAATGTGGGAGGTGCGCTTTACCTTAGCGCATTTTTACGAAGGATATTTAGCACAAAACATTCCAGCCAAAGAATTAAAAATTATTGAAAAATATTTTGCATGGATTTGTAGAACTTTAGCATCACAAACCTGGGTATTTACTCATCGCGATTATCACAGCAGAAATATTATGGTGTGTGAAGACGAGCTTTTTATGATTGACTTTCAGGATGCAAGAATGGGCTGCGCTCAATATGATCTTGCATCACTGCTGCGGGACTCTTATTTCCAATTGGATGAAGACATCCTATGTGAGTTGTTAAACTATTACTTAAGTAAAACCCAAAACACCACTGAAGATTTTATGAAAATTTTTGATCTCATGTCCATTCAAAGAAATTTTAAAGCAATTGGCTCTTTTGCTTCTTTTTATATTAAAAGAAAGGATGCGCGATACTTAAAATTTATTGGAAACACATTTGAAAATATTCGAAGAAACCTGTTAAAATTTTCAGAACTTGATGAGTTGCGACGCCTTTTATATCGGTATTATTATTTTTAACGGAATATAATGAAAGCCTTTATTTTAGCTGCAGGACTCGGAACACGACTATACCCACTTACAAAAAATCAAGCAAAGCCAAGTCTTCCTGTGTGCGGTATTCCAATGCTTTGGTTTAATGCTTGGCACTTAAAAAAAACCCTAAATATTTCTAAGTTTGCCATTAATGTTGGTCACGCTCCACTTTCCCTTAAAGAAGCTGCAACCGATAAGGATTTAGTAAAGCTAACCGGTATTCATTTTTATTTTAGTGATGAAAGTAAAAAAATATTAGGCTCATCTGGAGCTTTATGGAAATTAAAAAAATGGATTGGTGATAATTTACTAGCAGTTTGTAATGGGGATTGTATTAGTTTTCCCTCTTGGAATACAATGCTTTCACTTCATAAACAAAAAAAATCCCTTCTCACTCTTCATGTCCGTCAATTTAAAGGGATAGCACCTTATACGAATATTAAGATGGATTCAACGGGATTAGTTCTTTCCATAGGAAAAAATCAAAAATCGGGCTTGATGTTTAGTGGATGTTACTTTATTGAGCCAGAAATATTATCACGAATACCACCAGGAAAAACTAACCTTCGAGAAACCTTACTGGATCCATTAATTAAAGAAAAAAAATTATATGCATATCATGAAAACACGCCATGGTTAGATCTTGGAGCACTAGACGCTTATAGTCGTGCACAACGAGAGCTCCCAATAAAATTTCCACAGACAAAACATTTACTTAGTTTAAAAAACTAATCTGGACCCTTTGTAACAAGCTCGTGTTTTAAATCTTGCATCGCTTGAACAAGCTTACTTGCAGCACTTTGTACTTCTGATGTCGTTCCACTTTTCTTCATAAAATTAGTTTGAAGTTGGTGAATGTTTTTTGTAAGTTCAAAAACACCACGAATTTGAGCTAAAATATCTGGAAAATCTAAAACATTCTTTTTTTCAAGAACGTTTTGAATTTGAACTGACATTTTATTGTATTTCAAATGATATTTTTCCCATTCATTTTTATTCTTAGGATTGAGCATCCTTGACAAAGAAAAAAAACGGGTTGCACTCTCATTGGCCATCCCCTCAATTGTTAAACTGAGTTGCTTTAGCTCAGAGTACTCTTGCAGAAATCTTTTCCGTGCTACCTCATTAAATTCTTTTAATTGTGAAAAATATGTTGTGTCTTTTTTTCCACCTAAAAAATAAATCTCAACTTGGGGGGTGATTTTCTTTGGCAATTTTGAAAGTACACTTTGTACAGCTGGTGGCTGATTGGGTGCTACATAAACAAATAAGTGATAATCTCCAAGTGGGAGTGGCTGGTTTTTTTCGTGTATAAACCGAGGGGTTTTAGATATTTTGTTTATAATTTCTGTATTATAAGCTTTTTCATATTTTAATGCTTTAAGCAAAGTCCCTTTTTTCCCACGAAGAGCAACTTGTAAAGATGTTCCTTCTGGGAGATTGCTCACAATAATAAAGCTTGGATTTTTTTCTTCACCAAGTGGCATGGCTGATACGGTCTTAGCTCCATTTTTCAAAGGAGTGAATGCTGCCTCCAGTAGGTTTTTTTGATCTGAATCAGAAAGTCCGGATGGCAATTGAATAGGTAATACACGAAGTTTTATAAAATCCGGCACATAAGGCAAAAGTTTCAAAAAATACTCTGACACTTGTGTAGGAATTGGTAGCTGAGAGAGTTGTGGCAGTTGAGGTAGTTTGAATGTAGCAACGCGTTCTTTTAATGAAATTTTTTCAAGTACAACGTCTAGCTTACCTGTGCTGAAGCTATAATAAATGGATCCAACAAAAATGCAGAATATAAAAAAATATAAAAACCGAGACTGATACCAGCGTTTTGTTTGAGCTGTTGGAACACCGTAATAGCTTAAAGTTTTAGAAAAAGATGCCTTTGTTTTTTTGGAGGACTTGTTTCCTGCCAGCAGCTCTGGATCAATCAGTTGTGCAAATTCCTGAATTTTTTTAATTTCAACAAAACTAGTCCATCCTTCTTTCCAAACAAGATCGTTTGGTAAAACTTCTCCGTTATTTATTTTTCTAACAATTGTTTTTATAGAGTGTGGACCTGAATATGTTTTATGAGAATTCAAACACCATATACCGCTTGAGGTACTCACATCCGCTTGAACTAAACTAGCCTGAGCTATTATTGGGGTTTTTTCTACATCAAACTCTGAAACAGAAGACAAGACGATCCAATCAGGCAAACCCTCTTTCCACACATAGCTTGAGGTTCTTGCTTCGCCCTTATTTAAGAGTTCCTTAATTTCTAAAATTGTAAAAGGTCCTTCGTGGTGGTCAACCACATATAGGAACCATTGCTTCTCTTCCACTGTTTCTTTATTATAATCAGAAGGTATATGATAAAAAAGATCAAAGATCATTGGATTGATAATAGCTCTAAAAAAGACTCTCTTTCTAAACTTAACTCGGAAGTATTTTTTATTGGTGCTCCAGACGATAGAGGCGTCTCAAATGTTGGTGGAAGGCTTGGTGCTGGGCTTGGGCCTTTGGCTATCCGCGATATGCTTTCTCAGTTTATGCTGGGATTTAGTGATTCTTTAGAGTCCATTAGTATTTATAAAGGTGTTGATATTGATATTGGCAACACGATTGAGGATGGGCATCGCACATTAAGACATGCTGTACATTCAAAACTTGTATCTAGCACAATCCCCATTATTTTAGGTGGTGGGCATGACTATGGATATCCACATGTTGCTGGAGCCTATGATGCCTTTGGAGAAAAGGTAGCGCTAATTAATGTTGATGCTCATTTAGATGTTCGTCCACCAAATACATTTGGAATAACAAGCGGCTCGCCTTTTTATCTAGCGCTGGAAGAGAAAGTTGTTTTACCTAAAAATTTTGTGGAATTTGGTATTCAAGAACATTGTAATGATAAAAGTTTTTATAATTATATAAAACAAAAAAAAATTACGGTCTTAACCTTAGATCAGATTCACTCTCAAAAAGCTGGGGCTGCTGGTTTATTTTTTAAAATTTTGAAACAATTCTCAAAGAAAAAATTAAAAATAGTTGTTAGCTTTGATGTGGACAGCATTCAAATGGTCCCAGGCGTTTCTTCACCGCAAAGTGATGGCCTGAGTGTCTCAGAGTTTTTATCCTTAGCGCATCTTTGTGGAAAATGCCCAAATGTTGTAAGTGTTGGTTTTTTTGAGTTAGCACCCTTTTTAGACACGAATCAGCAAACCACCCGAATTGTAGCGACAGCCATTCATCGGTTTTTAAGTGGGATTACAAGCCGTTCTTTGAATGGCTCACGTTAGCACTCGACTTGCTAGAAAATGCTGCTGGCTCTTGAGCTGTGGTGTGCCCATCCCGTGCCTGCTCCTGTTGTGAATTTTCTATTAATATACCGTGTGTGAGCGCTGAAATTTCATCTAACTTTTCTTTTAATGGCCCAATATTGAGTTCTTGTGGCAAAAGTTGTTTTAAGAGATCTCTTGCATTTACTGCAAGCAGACTAATCTCATCAAAAATAACATGAAAGACCCGGTAGCTTTCAGCATTTCTAGCAGCTTCAATTAACCCATTCACAGTTAGGTTTTTTATTTGTAAAATCATTTCATCAATAGTATCAAAAATAGCTTTTTGAGTTTGGTTGGTGGATTTTCCTAAGTGCTCCAAAGAAGACTTAACCTGAAAAACCGTGTGGCTCATTTCTTCAAAAACCATTTGGATAGCTTGTATTTTTTTTTGCACAAGATCTTTTGATGTGTGTTCTTCTATATTGAGCAGCTTATTACCAATTGAAGATCCTCCAGCTCTGGTCCAAAACCATCCAAAAAATAAAAATAAAACAAAAGAATATACTCCAAGAAGAAGTGCCGTATTCTGCCACTCTTGTAGCTCATCTTTAATATAAGCAATGACTTGGAGTGCGGTTGCATTTTTAGTGGGTAAAACAAAAAACGTTCTAGCCCAACCATCACTTTCATCTGTAAACTGCCAACCCCTGGGTTTGTTTTTCAATATTTCAAAAACTTTTTTATCACTATCAATTTGTGCGCTTTCCGGAATTAAAATTGAAACTTTATTCTGAGGAAATTGTTTTCGGATTTCGACTAACGCCTTCCAGTAAGGAGACACCTCCGACTCAGGACTCTGCTGAGATGTGCTGGGATCTTCATGAATAGACGCTGGCTGACTTTCGCGTCTATGTTTTTCTACTGTCTCAAGATATGTTTGAAATATCCTTAAATGTTGCTTTGTGCTATTCTCTTGCACCCTTTTTCTAGAAAAATATCCTGTCACATAAAGTGTAATATTCCCTGCTATAAGTGCAAAAATACACAAAACCAAAAAACGTTTCCCATTAAAAAACGTTTTTGCACTTTGAAAAAATGTAGACTCAAAATTAAAATTACGCATTTTAAACATCTCTCGTCTTTTTTATCGGTACACTTTTTACAAAAAATAAAATAAAAATAAAATAATGATAGTATGTCAATATTTGCCGATCAGATACCAATGCTCAAAAATAAAACAACGGGCTGCAAAAAAATCCTACTTAAAGTTGCGCTGTTATGCTGTCGAGAAGGTTTCAGGAGGAACGCACTTATGCAGGATGCAAAATCTGCCCAAGTTATTAACTTCCAAAAAGTTAGAGATGCTAAAATTGAGGAAAAAAGAAGAAAATATGAACGTGTCTTTTTTAAAAATATTTTAGGGTCCTATTGCGTTGCGGAAGGTCACGGCTTAAAAGCAATTGAGCTTGTTGACTTAAGTCTTGAAGGTTTGAGCTTCCAATTGCCAGAAGGTTCAAAAAACCTAGATGGAATCACAGATAACAAAGAAATGGTTTTACGGTTTTACTTTAGTGAAGACACTTATATTGCCATCCAAATCAAAATATTAAATAAACGTCCCTGTATAGAAGGTGGAAGCCGCTATTGGCGGTTTGGTTGTGCTGTAGATACTACTTTACAAAGCTATGACGCATATAAACATTTTGTAAGTTTTTTGGGTAGTTACGCAGAAAGGTCACAACAAGATAAAGGCGAGCTTAAGTTCTTTTTCTTTTAAAAAAGCTTTCTATTTGCTAAAAAGTAAACACACATGGAACAACTCGTAGAGTTTTTATTATACCAACAAGGTATTGGGCCTTACTTCATTGCTTTTTCAATCCTTCTCGCGTGTGGACTTGGACTGCCACTGCCAGAAGATATTATCCTTTTTGCCATGGGACTTCTTTCATATTATGGACTTACCGATCTCACAGTAAGTATTGTTGTGTGCTTACTTGGAGTCCTTATTGGGGACTGCATGATATATTATTTTGGACTTTATTATGGGAAAAAACTAACTAAACAAGGGCCTTTTAAAAAATTTCTTACTCCAGAAAGATTAAAACAAACAAAAAACATGTTTCATAAGTGGGGCAATAAAGTCATTTTAGCAGCACGATTTATGCCTGGATTAAGGTCCCCTACTTTTTTTTCAGCTGGAACGCTACATCTACCTTTTCGTGTTTTTATTTTTTATGATGGATTAGCGGCTTTACTTTCCGTACCGCTTCTTATTGGAGTTGCTTTTTATTTTGGAGATCACGTAGATCGCGCCATACAACTTTCACGCAAGGTCCAACATGGAATAATATTGCTGATTTTAGGTGTCGTGTTGGTTTTTGTTTTAAAGTATTTTCTCCGGAGCAGGTACAGGAAGTAACTAGCACTACTACATTAAGCAGCAAATTTTAGTGCTATTATCCGAGATATTGCATTTAAGTTCTACTGCGACAACCAATCTGCGGCGCTATTGCAGCGTACTCGAAGATTTTTAAGCTCAACATATCGCCCTGGATATGCCTCGCTTAAAAACTTCTGTGCTCGCTTCACTAGCTTGCATCTTGCTTGTCTCGCTACCAACTTAAATGCAATATCTCGGATTATGAAGCGGCAGCAGGTTGCTTTTTAAGAAATAAACTTGCAACAACTTTTGGCACTAGCAACTGCGCTGGTTTTAAACTGAGCCGAATGAATTCACCAACAATCCAAACTCCATAAACATATATTAATAATTCCCTTGAAGACGGCATCAAAAATTGAATTGCCCACAATATAAAAAGCCCAGCCATTTCTAGAGCTGTAATTTTTAAATCCAATAAAAAAACAACGGCTAATGCAGACTGAGTTATTGTTAATAAAACTTCTGTCTTTTGAAAATCCGTTAGAATAATTGTGCTCATTTGGCCCGCACTTATACTATAAATAATTGGAACAAGACCCGCTAAAAGAGTCCACTGACTAACAATAGATGAGAGCATATTAATGATTGCAAGAGGAACTTTTTTGGGTTTTCTTGCCCAATTAAAAGCAGTAACTTTTTCTGGAAATTCAGATGCAATTGGAGCAATCCATTGAATAAAAACAAACTCACTAACACCCAAATAAACAGCACAGCCTTTTAGCGCATCTAAAAAGGGGTGGACTGTTAAAAGCAAAATTCCCCCACCCACAACAAAAATACCAATCGCTGCTAAAAACTGTTTTTTCTTAGATAGACTTGTGATTTTACGAACAACCCACCCCTCATCTTCAGTGCTTTCGTGAGGATTTTCTATCCCTGCTTTTCTTTGTCTATTTAAAAGCCATAAATATACCAGATAAAGCCCACAGAGGATCATACCGTCAATTGCACTCCAAGCACCTGTGGCCCAAACTACTGTAAAGTAAAGAACTGAAAGAAAAAGCCCAGCTGTTTCAACTGCAAAATTCTTTTGTAGTTGGACGTGATTAACTTTTGTCCCACGACGTTTTGAGGTATACCAATAAATAAAAAAAACCATGGGCCAACCCAGCCCCATTAATAATCGCAAGCTGCCAGTAAAATTTGCTAAAACAAGGTTGGAATCACGACTCCACGCAATAACGGCCTCAACAGCAAATTCGGGTGCAGTTTGCAGCCATGCCAATATCGCTAGCGCAATGCCCACAGAAATATGGATTGCCAATACTTCAGCACCCCAACCAATAATAAGTGATGCAAACATGAGAAGTGGAAACGTCCAAAGAAGTGAAGTCATTAAGCAACTATAGCAACCCTTTTTTGAAATTCAAAAAAAATTAGTGTATTACCAATAAGTACAGAGGTTTTAGCAAAAAACATTCGGCAAAACTGTCCACACACGGTCTCGTGGTGTAACGGATAACACGGCACCCTCCGAAGGTGCAAATACAGGTTCAATTCCTGTCGAGATCACTATTATCCGAGATATTGCATTTAAGTTGGTAGCGAGACAAGCAAGATGCAAGCTAGTGAAGCGAGCGCAGAAGTTTTTAAGCAAGCCATATCCAGGGCGATATGTTGAGCTTAAAAATCTTCGAGTACGCTGCAATAGCGCCGCAGATTGGTTGTCGCAGTAGAACTTAAATGCAATATCTCGGATTATAGATCGATTAGCCTCTTAATTATGCTTTTTTAAAACCGCTAGCTTCTATAAATTTAGTATCACAATATTAAAATTTCTGTTTAAATATATATTATGGTTCTGATTTTCCGAAGCAGCTATCGGTGAATTGAACCAATAAAATGAGCGCTTCATGAAAAGAACTCTAAATTTACTAGAATCTTTAGGTCATCACTCTGCATTCCTCTTTGGCTCTCGAGGAGTTGGGAAAAGCTTCTTGATCCGTGAGCAAATTGCAAGTCAAGCTCAAGTGATCAATCTATTGCAGTCAAAAATCTATCTTAATCTTAGGGAAAATCCAGCGCAGCTTCAAGAAATGCTAGTGGGCAACCTCACGGTTATTGACGAAATCCAGCGTATTCCTGAACTCCTCAATGAGGTTCATTTTGCTATTGAAGAAAGAAAACATCAGTTCCTCTTAACTGGAAGCAGTGCTCGAAAACTAAAGCACAGGAATGCTAACCTGTTAGCTGGACGTGCTCGAATTTTAAATCTCTATCCACTGACCTGGAATGAACTTGTAGAGGATTCCAAGTTTTCTCTTGAGAAATATTTGCGTTGGGGGGGTTTACCTGAGGTTCTTCTGAAATGCAGTTCTGATCAAGAACGTGAAGATTTTCTCTACGCTTATGTTGATACCTATCTACGAGAAGAAGTTGAAAAAGAATCTAGAATTCGCAACCTCCCCGCATTCAGTAGATTTTTGTCCTCGGCAGGAAGAGCTAGCGGTGAGATTTTGAATTTTACAAGTCTTGCAGAGGATGCACAGGTTTCGCCACATACTGTCCGTGAGTATTACCATGTCTTAGAGGATACGCTCGTTGGTTTTCAGCTCCCTCCATGGAAAAAAGGGTTGAAGCGCAAGTCGGTTTCAACATCAAAGTTCTATTTTTTTGATCTCGGAGTCACTCATACTTTGAAAAGGATTGAACATTTGGAGCGCGCCAGTGATCTTTATGGAAAGGCATTTGAACATTTTATAGCAATGGAATTAAGGGCGTTTATTTCTTATATAAAAATCAGAAAGGAATTTACTTTCTGGAGGTCTGTCCACAACCACGAAGTGGATTTCATCATTGGGAATGATGTAGCGATAGAGGTTAAATCTACAAAAAGAGTAGTAGCAAGCGATGAGGAAGGATTAAGAAAATTAAAAGAAGAACAGAAAATTAAGCGATTAATTTTAGTAAGCCAGGATGAAATCAGTTTTACAACACGGGAAGGAATTGAACACATGCATTGGCAAGATTTTTTAAAAAAACTTTGGTCAGGAAAAGTTTTACATTGAATACTTATGCATTAAAATCTTATTAAAAATCTGAGGCGGTGCATTGCGCGGTGATTAAAACAACTGGAATTTTCTTATTACTTTTATACCTTTGTTGGAATTTTTCTAGCATTAAACCCATCCATTATGATGATTCTACAAATTACGAGTTTGTAGCTCAAAGCTTAAAAAACGGGGACTATAGCGTCTTAAAAGACAATGGCAGACCACCAGCCTATCCACTTTTTCTACTTTTATCAGAAGCCCTGCATTTAAGTCCAAATGTACTGGCTGTAGCGGTAAATACACTGGTTGCATTGCTTGTACTACTCATAACCCCTAATCTAACAGGAACAGCTGTGGCACTGAGCTATCTTATTTTACATAGCTCTTCATGCCTTTTGTCTTATGAAAATACTTTGCTCACAGAAAGTATACTTCCCTTTTTTCTTTTTACTGCTTATTTACTTGGATTTTTAGCAATAAAACAATGGATGCAAAAACGATATTTTTTTTGGGCATTCCTTTTATTTTTTCAGTATCTTTGGCTCATTAGCTTAAAGCCAGCGTTTAAGGTTTATTTTGCTTTAGAGCTTCTTCTTTTGTTTTATTTTGTTTTTAAAAATAAAATATTCTCTAGTTTTAAAGAAAAAAAAGCTCTCCTAGCAGTTTTTGCGTTTTTTACAGCTGTTATCAGCACAAGTCTTTTTTTTCAAAACAGTGGCAGTGGAGCACTACAAAATAACAAACGTATTATGATCACACTCACCTTCCTTCAGGAGCCCTCTTTGGATCTTTTATGGGAAATGCCAAAGGAATTGCTGCCTGTTTATGAGGATGTGCAGGTTTGCCGCAAACAAAACCACCTCTTTTCTTGCACAAGAGAAGTAAATATTGCAGAAGCAGAAAAACTACATGACTATCTTGTATTTCATCATCCGTGGCAGTTTTTTAAAACACAATTAAATAAAATGTTTAATATACTTTATTTTTCAACTTGGGGTGAAGACTATGGAAGAATCAATAAGCAAGTTGGAATACCGCGGGGTTTTGGCATTGGTGGAATTCTCATGATCACAAGTTTTCTTGGTTTTATTTTTTGGTTTCTTTTTCATAAAAAAGAAAAAGTAAATATTTTACAACTTGCTGGGCTTGCTACTCTAACAATCTATAATTTTGCTATTGAAATGTTTTTGTGTCCTGCTGATTTGGGTCGCTACAGTATCCCTTGGATCATTACTTTATATCCACTGCTTGTATTGCTATGGTGGAAGCTATATATATTTTTTTATCAATGGTGTTTCAAAGTATGAAAAGCCAATTCATTCCTGTTGCAGATTTATTCCAATCAGAAGACATGAAGCTTTACCCAGAAAAAATAGAGCTGTATTTAGATATAAAAAACCCTAAATCAGAAATCGATATTGTCATTACTGCACACAATTTACCTAATCTTACAAACTTAGCAGTCCAAAATTATTTAACTACCGAAAAACAAAGTATGATTCATATTATTGTTGTAGAATCATCTGGGAGTGCTGCGGTTTTTAATTCATTGCTAGAACATCCGCGAGTTAGTAAGATTTTACTTAAAACAGATATTCGTATCAAAGGACAAATTCATGGTTATGCATCTTATGGGATGTCACTTTCTGCTCAGATTGGCTTAAAATATTCCAATGCTCCGTACGTTTTTTTTAGCCATAGCGACATGCTTGCATGCAAAGAAAATTTTCTTACTTTTTTAAAATCAAAGTTAGTAAATGGAATCCGCTTAGCTAGCTTTACCCAGCGCCACATCATTCCATTTACAGGATGCATGCTTGTTCAAAAAAATCTACTGCTAGAGCAAAAATTAGATTGGATACCAAAAAATCAAAATACTGCTGTCGTGAATAAATTTAAAAAAGTTGCATCTTTTATTCATCACTTTCAGTGTGTAGATTCTGGAGAATCTTTTGTGTACCATGAAATATTGAATGAAAATCCTGTTCATGTATGTGCCTCTCGCGGTGGATCGCAAGACTGGTGGAAGCACCCGTTAGATTATTATGAAACCCCATCCGAAAATATTTTAAAGGAATTAATACAAAGCAAATATCCAATTGTTTATGCTCCACTAACTTTATCTAAAGAAGAATTTGAAAAAAAACATGGGAAAATAATTCAAGCTGGTTATGAAGGGTGGTGGCTTTTTGAAAAACCAAAATGGTGGCGATATAGTTTTGATGATGAGGGCGATCTTGTTTTTATCCACCACGGCAGAGGAACAACCCTAAGAGCTGTAAAGCGCTGGCTAAAATTTGGAAAAGAGTTAAACCGGATATTGGCCTAAGGATCTAAACCAAAAATTGAGTTAAATATTCACTAAATCTTTTAGATGTATTTCCATCTAGTGGTCCAACATGTTTTGTAATATACTCATATCCGTTTTGAATTTGCTTCAGTCTTATATCTTTATCAAATAACAAGCTTTTAAATATGGGAGTAGGGTCTTCACCCAAATTAATGACAGGAATTTTTGCTCCTGACTTATATTCATACACACTCTCAAGTATATTCTGGATTGAAGATGGCTGTATAGACACAACAGGTGTCCCAACCATTAAAATTTGTGATGTGGCACTGGTCGCAGTTACTACAGACAAGTCAGCTGCTGTAGCCAACAACAAGAGATCTTCTTGATGAAAGAGATTTATATTTTTTAATCCTAATCCAATAAACATAGATTTTATTTCATTTGGATTTTGTTGCGGATGAACTTTTATCAAAAGATCTGCTCCAAGATTTTTACATGCGTGGCAGCAAGAACGGTAAAACCTCTCTAAGTCTGCAAAATGGATATTCTCATCTGGAAAAGTAGTTAAAAGCAAAACAAATGGTTTTTGGACATCTAAAGAATATTTGTTTAAAATCTCTTTTTTTGCTTCATTTGTTTTTATTTTTAAAAACTTGTCGGCTAGGGGGTCCCCAATAATTGAAATTTTTTCTTTTGGATATCCACCATCTACACTAAAGGCTTTTGCTAAAAAACTGCCTGAAGTTGCTAGGTTTTCTGGCAATCTTCGCAACAAGCCGCAGTAACCCATTGGAGACATCGTGTAGTATGCAATCGAGGGAATATTTTTAATTTGAGAACGCATGGCAAGCGCTCGGTTGAGCTCCCATTCTTCAAAGTGAACAATAAGATCGGGATCAAGCATATTTAAAACTCTCTCGGAAGCTTCAGAATAAATTGCAGAAGCAAGATTTCCAGCCGTTGCAACATCGTGTAAGAGCGGGTGTGCATATTCTACGAGATCTAAATCCTGGTAAAAAAACTCAAACGGCTTAGAAAAAAACTCTCGCACAGCATTTGAATTTATTTTTTGGACTTGGCTTAATAAGGTTTTAATTTCATTTTTACTAAAAAAATCTGAGTCCCAAAAAGTGAGCACTCCCTGTTTTTGAAATCCCCCTACTAACTGATCTACTTGAGATGAGTGTCCTCGCAAGTTAGACAATAATAAAATCTCTACATCTAACTCCAAAAGAGTGGGAATGAGAACTTCAAATCGACGAAGCGTTCTTTCTTTGTATCCAACAAAAAGAATTCTTTTTTTCTTTTTCTGTGGAACCGCTGTGTGGGTTGCCTTATTAGGTGTAAGTTTTAACCAAAACGAAACAATGTTTTGATAGGCTTGTTTTGTTTTTGATTTCTCATCAAGTTGTTGCATTACGGATAGTATCTTTGATTGCCAGGAGCGTGATTGATTTACTAACAACCCCTTTTTTTGTGCTAGCTCAAATGCTATTTTTTCAATGATAGAATTTTGAGTAAGAGTTATTATTTCTGTGCTTTTAGGTAATTTTTCATAAACACTCGATATCAAGTCTATGTAAGATACAACATAGTTTAATAGCGGATCAAGCCACCTTGTTTCCATTATTTTAAAGGTAGACAAGCCCTTCCATTCAAGGCCTGCATGCAAAGACCTCTCATGCAAAAAATCTGCAAACTGGTGTAGTTTTTTAAAATCCGTATTTTCTACAACTTGTCCCAAAACTGAATTATAGGGCTGAATCTGTTGTTTTTGATCATTAGATAATAATGCGTTGCAAGCACCACTCACAAAACCGATCCATTTTTTTGGAGGTGTTTCTTTAAATAATGTTTTGAAGATGTTTGAGATCAAATACATCTGAAAATGATTAAATTGTTTTTTTATTAGTTTTTTAAATGGATGTGCTGATTCTGTCAGCCGATGATTATCAGTAAATATGCAGTAATTCATGGATATAGAAAATGTACCATAGGTTAGCTGAACTTTAATTAAACAATAATTTCTCCAATATTCGTTTTGTAGGGACTGTGATGAGAAAAAGGAGTTTTTTTGGTTTTTTATTTACGGTTTTACTTATATCCATAACTATTATTTTAACAAATTAGCTCATTCTAAATCACCAACAGCTCTTTGGGTATTATCCGGGTAATAATTGGCTTAAGCCAAGATGCTGTATAGTTTTGTGTGCTTTTTTGTCTAATGTAAGCCAAACGCCAGACAATGACTTTGCAAGTGCTACATATGAGCTATCGTATCCAGAAAGCCCAAGCTTTTGGAAAATCGGTATTTCATCTAATAATTCACTACTCATAGAAAATCTATTGAGTGGGCTTTTTATTATTTGCTTTAAAAGCTCATATTTTATACTAGGATATTGAATTTTAATTTTTCCTAATACATGTGTAAGCTCAAAAAAAAACAACTCTGGTACAGCAAATTTGCGTGGCTCCTCTAGGAACTCTTGTAAAACTTTAAGTGGGCCCTCAGATTTATGGTATTGAACAAACCATTCTACAGCAATAGAGGCGTCAAGAACGTAAACGGCTTGAGCCATATCGTAATTCTCTTAACAACTCTACTGGGTCTTTAGAAATTAAAACTCTAGATTCTTTAAATTCTTGTAATAATGCTTCTTTTTTTTGTTTTTCTCTGAGATCAACAAATTGTTTTTCAAATACTTTCATAGAAATCAAAACAGCAACAGGCTGCCTTGATTTTTCAATAATAATAGGCTCTTCCAACGCCTCAAGTTTTTTTAAAATTTCCCCAAAGGATTGCCTTATTGCTAAAGCATTTACTTTCATATTTTTTCCAATACAAATTTCATAACAGTACTCGTAGTAAGTGTATAGCAATGTGTATAGTAATGTCAATACTTATCTTTCGGGTGCTCTGAGCTAATACGACCACATGCCTAATCAGAAACCAACATATTGATATTAAATATAATTTTTATGTGACTTGCCACGTTATTAATAATGGCTTAATATTGACTTAACAAGTCAAACAAGGAGGGACTGTGATGAGAAAAAGGAGTTTTTTTGGCTTTATATTTACGATCTTCCTTATATCAGTAACCATTGTTTTAACAAATTAGCTCATTCTAAACCACCAACAGCTCTTTGGGTGTAGTCAATGTTTTTATTCTGATATTATTAAATGGCTTAAGCCAAGATGCTGTATAGTTTTATGTGCTTTTTTGTCTAATGTAAGCCAAACGCCAGGCAATACCTTTATGTGGTTTTTCCGGGACGACTATAGCAATGTCAATACTTATTTAAACCAATCAGATAGATCTCAACACTCGTCCTTCGGGTGCTCTGAGGTCTTAAGACCTCAACTTTTTTAAAAGTTTGGCGCAACTCGCGTAGGAATTTTTCAAAATAAGAGCTGTGAAAAAGTTTCACAATAAATCTGCCAGATGGTTTTAATTTTAATTTTGCAATTTCAAATGCCCTGTAGCTTAATTCAAACGAACGCTCCTGATCTACAACTCGAACTCCGGTAGTCTTTGGCGCCATATCGCTTAGGACAATATCAAAAGAAGCTAAATCTAAAAAAATACTGTCTAAAAAAACGTCCCCCTCAATAAACTGCACGTTTGGTAAATAAAATGTAGGTTTCTTTAAATCTAAACCAACTACCTTTCCTTGTGCTCCAACTCTCATAGACGCGTATTGAGACCAACTGCCAGGCGCGCAACCTAAATCCAAAACCTTTTGCCCAGTTTTAAGAATCTTAAAACGCTGATCAATTTCTTCTAATTTAAAAATAGATCGTGCAGCAAAATTTTTTTCTTTAGCTTTTTTGAAATAAAAATCGCGTGGATTATAAGCCAAAACTCACATCCCGAAGCTTTAATACAGGTTCAATACAGCAATCTACAGACTCAAAAAAACTAGCCCACTCCTGAAAGGATCGCGTTTGCAGGGTTTTTAAAACTTCTGAAGTGACTTCTTTAGCTTTTTTTCCTGTTGCCAAATGAAACGGGATTAAATCCTCACGAGAAATTGCCTTACAAAAAGCTTCCCAAAATTTAGGCTCCAATGCAGCTAAAGCAAAGGTTCCTCCAGGTATTTCATATAAAAAATAGCATGGATATTTTCCAGTCACTAAAGTACCACCAGCATTTGGAAAATGTTGTGACTCTAATAATTCACGCATAAAAGGATCTTGCATTTCAGTTAGAGTTTCTTCCATTGAGAGTTCTAAGTGACATCCCTTGCCAGTGGTCTCTGCTGAATATAATGCACAAGCCAAACGAAATGCAGAGTTGTAAGCAGATAAGTAATCTGCAAAGGGAGCACCTAGCATTACGCAATGGCCTTGAGCGTCCCGGGTTTGATCTAAAATTCCACTTCGTGCAATAAAATTCATGTCGTGCCCCGCTCTTAAGGCTCGCTTTCCTTTGTATCCCGATAAACTACAGCAAACTATGGCGGGATTAAGACTTTTTAAAGTCTCATATTCAATGCCTAATCTTTTTCTAACATCAGGGCGATACCCCTCTAAGACCCCTCGAGATGTTTTCACAAGTTCGTAAAACTTTTCCCGATCCTTAAAGTTTTTTAAATCCAAAAAAACTAATTCTTTGTTTTCATTTAAGGCTCGATAACAGCTACTGGTATCTTTGTCGGGAGGCACATATCCAAAAATTCTTGCTGGATCAAGACGATTTGGGCTTTCAATTTTTAGAACACGTGCGCCTTGCTTTGCCAACAAGTTTGCAGCAAAAGGCAAAGGCAAAAGTGACGACAAATCTAAAAGTGTGATTCCTTTAAGTAACATCCTGTGCTAAAAAAATCCCATGTCCATATATAAAAAGATACTCGTAACTGGGGGGGCTGGATTTATTGGTTCTAACTTTATTCACCTGGCATTAAAATCTTTACCCAACACCCACATTGTAAACTTAGATAAGTTAACTTATGCAGGAAACTTACGCAACCTAGAAGCTATTAAAAAAAACTACACCTTTGTTAAAGGAGATATTTTAGATTCTAGCTTAGTTCAAAACCTTATTCCCCAGTGTGATACTGTTGTTCATTTTGCAGCAGAAAGCCATGTGGATAGAAGCATCTTAGATGCAGTAAGTTTTATTGAAACCAATGTAAAAGGAACATTGGTTTTACTAGAAGCTATAAAAAAAATAAATCCTCAGTGCCGATTTGTACATGTTTCGACAGATGAAGTATATGGGAGCTTAAGCGAACAAGACGCAGCTTTTACTGAACAAACAAATCTTGCGCCCAACAGTCCTTACTCTGCTTCAAAAGCTGGGTCAGACCTACTTGTTCGTTCTTATGTACATACCCATCAACTAGATGCCATCACCACACGCTGCTCTAACAACTATGGACCATACCAATTTCCAGAAAAACTCATCCCTTTGATGATCACTAACGCGCTGGAAAACAAACCACTTCCTGTCTATGGAGAGGGAAAAAACATCCGCGACTGGATTTATGTTACAGACCACTGTGAAGGATTATTGCTCGCTTTAGAAAAAGGAAAAAGCGGTGAGGTCTATAACTTTGGTGGTGACATACAAAAAAATAATATTGATGTTGTAAAAAATATTTTGAAAATTTTAAATAAACCTGAATCCTTAATTCGATTTGTTGAAGACAGAAAAGGTCATGACTGGCGCTATGATATGAATAACTCTAAAGCAAAAACTCAATTGGGATGGGCCCCATCACATACTTTTGAAACTGGTTTAGAAAAAACTGTAGCGTGGTATTGTAAAAATGAAACTTGGTGGAAAGAAATAAAAACAGGTGAATATAGGGATTTTTACAAAAAATATTATGGAGGGATAGGATGAAAGGAATTGTTTTAGCTGGAGGAACAGGCAGTAGACTATACCCTCTAACAAAAGTAACCAACAAACACCTCCTACCTGTTGGAAAAAAACCAATGATTTATCATCCTATTGAAAAGCTTACACAAGCAGGCATTGAAGAGATTCTTATTGTTACTGGAGTTGAGCACATGGGTGCTGTTGTGGGCTTGCTTGGAAGTGGAAAAGAATTTGGCTGTAGAATTACATACCGAGTTCAAGATGAGGCTGGAGGAATAGCACAAGCCCTAGGACTGGCATCTCATTTTGTGCATGGTGACTGCTGCACTGTAATTTTGGGTGATAATATTTTTGAGGATAATATTCAAAAACATGTGGAAGTTTTTGAGTCGCAAAAAGACGGTGCAAGAATTTTAATCAAAGAAGTCCCAGACCCACAACGATTTGGGGTGGCTGAAATAAAAGAGAGCAGGATTGTTAGTATTGAAGAAAAACCAAAAAATCCCAAAAGCAACTATGCAGTAACTGGAGTTTATTTTTACGATGCCGATGTGTTTAAAATTATCCAAAATCTAAAACCATCTCATCGAGGTGAGCTAGAAATTACAGATGTAAATAACCATTATATTTCTAAAAAAGCTCTTACTTATGGAGTTTTAAAGGGTTGGTGGAGTGACGCTGGAACTTTTGATTCTCTCACTCGGGTTAACCATTTGCTTGAAAGTTAAACCTAATACGAATGGTGACCCATTCATAGAATACGGTCCTACGCTGCAAGTAATACGCTATATTTGAAATTCTGCTTTCTAAGTTCATCTTGAATTGCTACTTGGATTAATAGCGTTTCAGGAAGACCTAGTTTACGTGCAATCATAGCAGCTCTTGAAGCGCTTGGTATCTTTCGACCCTTTTCTAGATCGCATAGGTTTGCTGCCGAAATACCAATTTTTTTAGCAAACTCTACTTGAGAGGATTCCTCAGATAGCCTAAATCCACGCAGTACCTCAGAAAAAGAAAGCTCTCCATATCGCTCAAAGAATTCTTTTGAAGAATGATTTGTTGACATAATTCATAATACTTCTATTAGAAGAATTTTTCAATGGATATTACATAATTCTAATATCAATGTCAGCGCGCACCAACCTGGCGTTACACTCTTAATACATTCTTGAAAATAAGGCTCTGCTTTCATCTAATACAAACTGCACAATTACTTTTTCATAAGCAGGTTTTAGTGCAATAAATTTAATACCAATTTTTGCCATGGACTTACCTTGATCGCTTTGTGTGTCCATTATATATCTTACCTCTCCATTTGTAAGAATTTCCCTACCACGAATCTTAAACAGCAATTGCTTTAAAATTTGATTTGAAGAAAATAAATTTCTTTGTGTAAGTGCAACAGCTATAGATAGTCCTCCTACACTAACATCTAAAACCCGAAAAAAAAGCATTTGTTCTTCTTTAAGAATAATGTCTTCTTGAAATGGTTTTGTTGGATCAGGCATAAAAAGTTTTGGTGCAAGCTTTCTTGGAAAAGGAATCCTAAGATGCATTCGTCTTTGCAAACGATAAACAGAATCTGGAACATTCATAATAAGCATGGAGGTTCGCACGTCTGTGAGCTGTGTTTTAAAAAAGAAATTCTCAGCACCAATGCGCATAGAACCAAAAATATCGTTCGTGCCTTGAGTTTGAATGTTTCTTAAAAGCTCGACCTCATTTACTGTAACTGGAAATTGAAGGTGGATTTTTTTTGTATTCGGCAAATATTCAATTACAGTGCTGTCAAATTTTAAGTTTTGGTTTTTAAACCAAAAAGTAAGAAAAACTTTATCTACAGATGCAACCTTAAATGCTTTTGCAATTCTAGACTCATCTTTTACTTCAACAAATTTAGAACTCGTACTTTCTTCGTTTTTCATTATCTCTTAGTTTACATAATAGTAACTTGTCTTAAAAGATCGATGTCTTCTAAAACCTTTCCAGAGCCTCTCACAACACAAGTTAATGGGTCTTCTGCAAGAGCAACGGGCAAACCCGTTTTCTCTTTAATTAGAATATCTAGATTAGCTAAAAGAGAACCCCCACCAGCTAAAATAATGCCATTGTCTACAATGTCTGCAGCAAGCTCTGGCGGCGTTCTCTCTAGCGCTATTTTAATAGTATCTATAATCACTGAAACCGGGTCTGCAAGCGCATCCCTAATCTCTTCAGAATTCACCTCAATGGTTTTTGGTGCACCTGCAATCAAATCCCTTCCTTTAACTTCATACGTTTTTTCTTCTTCAAAAGGATACGCATTACCGATGGCTAATTTAATTTGCTCAGCACTACGCTCACCAATCAACAGTGAGTATTTGCGTTTAATATAATTTACAACCGCTTCATCAAATTTATCTCCAGCCACTCGAACAGACTTCGAATAAACAATTCCACCTAAACTAATGACTGCAACTTCCGTGGTTCCACCACCAATATCAACAATCATATTTCCAGAGGGTTCTGTGATTGGAAGTCCAGCTCCAATAGCGGCTGCCATCGGTTCCTCAATCAGATACACTTCCCTTGCTCCAGCAGATTGAGCAGACTCTTTTACAGCGCGTTTTTCAACTTGTGTAATACCAAAGGGAATACAAATTATAATCCTTGGTCGTATAAGAGTATGTCGCTCATTGGATTTGTTAATAAAATATTTAAGCATGCTTTGTGTAACTTCAAAGTCCGCTATCACACCATCTTTCATTGGACGAATCGCAACAATGCTACCCGGTGTTCTACCAAGCATTTCTTTTGCTTCCCTGCCGACAGCTAAAATTCTGGTTTGTCCTCGTGCACTCTTGTGAACTGCCACCACAGAAGGCTCATTAATAATGATGCCACGCTCTTTTGCATACACGAGAGTGTTTGCTGTTCCTAAATCAATCGCTAAATCATTTGAAAACCAATCCATTACTTTTTTGAAAAACTTCACGTCATTGCTTCCTTAGCATCTACGATGCTGCCAAATTTATTTATTTTTTTACCATTTATAATGGCGGATATGTTCTCCTCTTTCAGCAATTTCACTCATCGCTTTAATACCAATATTTAAATGTAAATCTGTATAATTTTTAAATACTTGTTTTGCTGATATGCTTGTTTTAATTCCCCCTCGCCGCAAAGGTAGATCACTCACCAAAAGTAAGGCCCCTATTGGTACTTTGCTAGCAAAGCCTGCTATAAATAGTGTGGCACACTCCATTTCAATAGCAAGTGCTCGCTCCTCATAAAGCATCTCTTTAAAACGTTCATTAAATTCCCAAAATCGATAATCCGTAGTATGTACCACCCCAGTACGATAATCGAGTCCTTTTTCAACAACTATTTGGCTTACAAATTTTTGGACCTTAAATGTAGGTAGCGCAGGAACTTGCGGTAACATAAAATGTTTTGAAGCTCCCTCATCGCGAATCGCTGCCATGGGAAGAATGAAGTCTCCCTTTTTTAAAGACCGATGAAGTCCTCCGCACATACCTAAAAATAAAACAGCCGTGGGCTCTGTTACACTGAGAAGCTCTATAATAAGTGCTGCATTGGGACTACCAATACTAAAATCAATTAAAGACACGTCTTTTGATGGGCTATGTGCAGCCTGCATTGCGCTACCTTTTGTTAAAGTAGCGCTCATGTTTTTAGTAAAATGCTCTAAGTAATAATTAAAATTTGTTAAAACAATTTGCTTTCTAAATTGCTGATACGGACTTCCCGTATAGCGCTCAAGCATATCCTGTGCAATTTTATGTTTTCGCTTATTATTAAAAATACGGTCATTTTTATAAAGTTGTGCTTGCTTAGATTCCATTGTATTGTGTCAGATTTGCATTCCAATTTGTCGCTTTCAAGTCTTTGTCCTGCTGTCGGCCTTCGTCTCGACAGAAAGCTCCGGCTGCAAATCCTCCGGTACTTAGCATTAAGGATATCTAATTCTTATATCGAATGCGATAAATTTCTCTTGTTTCAAATTCATTTACAACAGTGTTAATTAGCGCTTCTGTCACTAAAGTATTTTCTTTTTCATTAATTACCATTGAATGCACTGCATCAGGAAGGAAAAACAAAACCTTTTGAAAAAAGCCCAGCAACCCTCTTTTTTGTCCACCCACTCCTTTAACATTTTTAAATCCTACACCGTTTGGTCCCATATAAAGATCTGATGTTAAAAGATAGCCGTGGTATTTTTTCCCATCTAATGCATAGTCTGTTTCATCCCCATAACCAATTTTCAAATTAGCAGGGAGTACTTCGTCTGGAAATTTATGAATATAACGCTCATTATAAACAACTCTTAGATGGAGTAAAAACTCGGGGTCTTTAACACTAGAGTCAGGTTCCCATATTCCAAGTCCAATATGAGTAGCAGGAAGACTAAGACCCAAATCAATATTATTCATTCGCACAGAATCTTCAAAGTAACGACCAGGACCAAAAACGGTTATCCCTCGAGACTTAAACTCCCTTGCTGCAAGAGCAAAGGCCCTTAAGTTTGTAAGCCTATCTTTTATTGCACACGCAAAAAACTCATCCCAAGTTGGTTTTACAACTTGCATTATTTTAAGGCTTTTTGTGAGATGTTCATTCCCAGCTGGAAGTGCTTCAATTTTTGGATTCGGAAATGTTTTAATAAACCTCATCATATTGGGATAGCGCTCTAAATCCCGCTTTTCTTCTGCAGTAAGTTTTCCCATATCTAGCGCTGTGGAGGTTGCTGGAGTACTTACTCCAAAGACATTCAAAACCAATACAATATTCAAAAACCCAAATAAATACACAAATGTTTTTAGCATAGGCACTTTCTTATCATAAAAACCTTTAATTTAATACCTGAAAATTGCGTGTCTCACTATAGGCGCTGGGTCTACCCTTTGAAAGAGATCGGACCCGCCAGTAGTATGTGCCTGGACTTAATGCCGTTGCTGTCTGAAGGTTTGTTTTTAATATACGCTTTAAAAGTGGGGACGCAAAACCGTTATCTAAAGCAAGTTCAAACTCATAATCTGTTGTATAGTTTGTTTTTCCCCATGTAAAAAACACAGTTTGATTGTGTTTTATTAAAACTTCTTTTGTGAATTGCATGTTTGGAGCTGGCAGTTTTAGCTTCGGGGATAAAAACTCAAAACCAAATATTTGTTTTCCAGAAACAGAAAAATATTTGTTTCCAAGATCTTTTTGGACTGTATAGTAAAGTTTTTTTCCAAATGTAAGTTGGGTTGAATTGACTAACAGCTGGGAAGAGTGCACTTCTTTTTGCAAAAGCAGATGATTGTCTTCAAGTCTGTATATCCTCACAACATAGGATTTGTTCACGCTACCGCGCTCGACATTCCCTTTCACAACCAAAGGCTTCCATCGCAATAAAAACCCCTCAAATTTTTCTTTTGTTGCACGCCCTTTTATCCGGTTATCTGCTAGGGTCTGGTGAGTTTCAATTGCACCAATTTTACTTTCAACCTTAAAGGAGCTGCGTGCAGATATTTTTCCGTCCCAATCCTGCATAAACCACTCATAATTTCCAGGGGGATGAACTGCTGGATTGAGTTCAAAAACCACATCTGCTAAATCTCCTCTCGTGTGAGTAACTAAAGTTGATACTGCTTGACCTGTATCCAGATTTTTAACATTTACTTTTAATTGTTTGTTTGAATTATTATACTTAAACCCTAGCACAATTAGCTTTTTTTGTTGTACATACTCAAGCCAAGTGACTTCGAGGTAGGTCCCTGTTGGGGGGCTCAAATCCCATACTTTAAGAGGAACGGGAGCAACCACAACTGGTTTGACAACAAAATCTTCCTTGTCTTTTACAGTAGCAGATTTTAGTTTTACAGTTTCTGTTTTGGATCCTGTAAGTACTGTGACTACACTTTTTTGAACAATACCACCCACAGAAAAATCTAATTCAAAATTAAGTTTAATCAGTGAGTTTGGACTCAGCTCAACCTTCCTCCCATCACTGAGCTCAACCACTATGGTGCTCTCTGATCCTGTCATTAAAGTGTCTTGTGGATACACCAACTCATCTAAAGTAAGGGAGGTGAATTCCGTGTCCATCGCTTTTTGCCGAGACACTTGTCCACCAGCAGACACTACTTTTCCGATTGGTTTCAATAAAAACAAATCTTCAGAAGATTTAAAAAAAAGATGCCGCAATTTTGTGTTTGAAAAATGGAGATACATTGAAAAAGAAATTAAAAGCACTGCTAAACCCAAAAGACTTTTTTCGGTGGGAGAGTAATTTAAAAAATTTTGTTCTGTACTGTGGGCCACTTATGACAACACCCTTACTATAGCAAGCGTCAAGTCATCATCTAGCTCCTTCCCTGCATTATACGCTAAAAAATCTTGGCACAGGGCTTGAGTAATTGCAGGCGGGAGCTTTGAAATATTTTTTGTAAGGATTTGTCTTGCTTGCTTTTTCCCATAAGGAACTTTTTTAAGGTTTTTACCTTCAATCAAACCGTCTGTATAAAAAACAATAGTATCATTCAACTTAAGTGGCATTGTTTTTATTTCATACGGCTGTAGCACCTCTCTTGTTTCTCCCAGCCTTTTTCCAGAAGCAATAAGTGAGATCATCTGGTGCCTCCCCTCTTGTTCAGTAAAAAGCCAAGGTGGATTATGTGCTGCACTTGCATAAGTAATGAGGTGGCTTTCAATGTCTACTATGCAGGTAAAAAAAGTCATCATGATATTTCCTTGTGCAGAATCAAATACAACACGGTTTGCGATCTCTAGCATCTCAGCGGGATTTAAACTAAATCGTAGATCAGAAGTTAGTTTTTCAAGGACACTAAAACAACTTCTTGCAGATGCAGTCATGAGAGCAGAAGGCAGCCCATGCCCTGTTGCGTCTGCAATAGCAAAGATATGTTTTCTTCCTGCCTTAAAATATCCCCACCAATCTCCTCCACACTCCGTTGCAGATTGATAGTGGCTTGCAATAATAAGATCCTCATTTTGAATAAGGGGTTGTGGAAATAAGCTTTGTTGTACGGTTTTAGCAATTTCTAGTTCTTGATCAACCCGAACCTTATCAACCATTTCATGGATGAGATCTGAAATCTTTCTCGACATCGCTACAAAGGATTGTGTAAGAGCACCAATTTCATCATGGCTAGTCACAGGAATTTTTATATCAAACTTTCCACTAGAAACTTGTGTTGTAGCTAAAAATAAACGATAAATCGGTGCAGTAAGTCTTTTTGAAAAAATCAGCGCCAATAAAATCATTACTCCAAGCGAACCAATAGCTAACACTACAAATTTCTCGGTAAGTGTGTATGTGGCTTTCATGGCCTTGTCATAATCTATTTGTGTAATGGCAACTAAATCTAGTCCTGGCTTGTAAAAACTTCCTAATGTTCGAACTCCTTCTTGTGTAAAATATTCTTTTGTTCCTGAAGTGATGGTATTGTTCCAAGCCTCTTGAAATACAGCATCTTTAAATAAATTAACTTGAGTATAGAGCATTTTTACATCGGAGTGAAAAAGCAACTCCCCTCTCTTATCAACAATTAAAAATCGATTAAATGACCCTGCCGCCCCAGCTAAAAAGTGCTTTAAATTAATAAAACCTATTGCAATGGGTAGGTAGCCCTTGGTGCTTAATCTAGTGGGATCAGCAATCATAACCGCTAATAACGGGGGGAGCCCTGGTTTACTAATATTTTTAAAAAAAACACCACCACTCTCTAATTCCTTTTTGTTTTGAATTAAAAAAGAAAATTCTAAATTTAGACTAGAGGCAGGAATTCCAAGCTGATCAATAAGTCTACGCAATTCATACCCATATACTGCTTGTGGCTGCTGCTTTTTTTCATAAAAAACAGAGAGCTTTACTCCCAAAAGCGTTTGTTGGTTATCTAAGTAAAATTGGATATTGTTTTTAACTTGCTGGGTTAAGACTTGAGAAAAATCAGTTCCACCAACTACAAGTTTTAAAGTTGCTAACCCATGGTCTAAATAACTTACAAATTCTCGTCCCGCAAGGACTGCTGTAGAGGCTTGGTTGTCATAAATATATGCCTTCTTATCATCCTGAAACAAAGTAATGGCTGTAAGGTTAAGAATAACAATAGGAGTAACTAATAAAAAACTTATTAGAAATAAGAGCTTTGTAGTAAGGGAGGTTCTAATTTTAATTTGTGTTTGTGTTTGTCCCATGTATTTATACTATATAATAATACATGAGTCTGAAAGGGGACAAGAAGTGTTACAAGTTGTAAAAGAACAAAGAGGGGAGATACTGCTGATCCGTCTGATTGGTAGCATTGAGGAAAATGTAGAATTTGCCACTCTCGTTGGAGCTATTAGCACCTCTAAAATGGATGTTATATTAAAAGAAGTGCCAAGGATTAACTCTGTTGGAGTAAAGGCATGGATCCGCTATTTTCAAAGCATTGCAGCTAAAAACATTCAACTCCGCTTTTTAGAATGTTCCACAGCAATGGTAGAGCAAATTAATCTTATTTCAAATTTTACCTGTGGCGGTGCTGTAGAGTCCATTTACGTTCCTTTTTGTTGTGAAAAATGTAACACAGAATTGTTGGGATTATTTAGAACGAGTGATTTAAAACGTATTCAATTTCAATTGCCTGCACTAAAGTGTTCTAAATGTGGGGGAGCTTCACATTTTGATGATATCCCTGAAGAATATTTTGGATTTTTAACAAGATAATGCGCCTTCTTTTATTTTCAAAAAATACATCGGATCAAGTTTTTTTTAAAAATATTTCGGATTCTATTAAACTACCTTTCATTCAGGTTGCCTCTGTAGAGCAGCTTTGTTTAGAAATCCAAAAAGACCCCCAGGCGCTCTTAGTGATAGGACAAGATTATCAAGCTGTTGAAAATATCATTGAATCTAAAATTGGTTTGTTTAGTGAAACCATTAAACAAAACTGGATTTTTTTTGTACATTCTGGTGATTTTCATGAAAATATCTGGTTTGCAGATAGCAAGTTAGCGGGCAGTTTTATTTCTCGTTCATTTAAACCAGAAAATGAATTTTTAATTGCGCTGCTTCTTAAAGCCTCTATAGAAGAGCAAACTTTTGGGCTTGAGTCTTATTTTTCCTCAAACACACAAATCCAAACTCTTCAACTATTCAAGTCCTTAGAAAAAGAAAAAATTGTTGAAGAAATGAAACTTTTTTTGGAGAAAGATGGTTTTAAGCTTAGAATGGCTTCTTTAATTGCCACTGCAGTAGATGAGCTTCTCATGAATGCTATTTTTGATGCTCCGATAGATATGCTTGGTAAGCCCATATATGCACAAACTCCAAGAAATACAAATCTCTTATTAAAAGATCCTGTAGAAATTAAATTTGCCTTAGAAAAGGACTGGTTTGGAGTATCGGTTTTGGATTTGTTTGGTTCCTTAAATAAAAAAAAGGTTCTTTTCCATATGAGTCGCACTTATGAAAGTAACGAATTTAAGGTTCGAACCAATGTTGCAGGAGCGGGTTTAGGCTTAGCACAAGTTTATAGAAACAGCGGGGGGATTATTTTTTCATGTGAGATGGGTACGCGCACGCAAGTTA